>OJHF01000018.1_pt1 | contig 77378 bp, 63 predicted proteins | sample 1594891 | NCBI WGS metagenome assembly OJHF01 (sample SAMN05416737, study PRJEB24817) | seawater metagenome | isolation source: Sea water | place: Canada:Atlantic | collected 2013-07 | reverse complement strand
TCTCGTGGGCTCGGAGATGTGTATAAGAGACAGGTTCTTAACAGGTTCCCTCCTGCGGTCTGATCGAGAGCCTCGTGAAGAGCTTCGAGTTGTTCACAAAGGGAGTCAGCAACCTCTCGGGATGCGAGTGCGAGATGACAGAGATAGGCGATGGAGGAGTCCATCGGCGAGGGTTCGATAAAGACGGGCTGCTCTTCGGCGTCCTTGTAACGGTTTTGCCGTTTACTTTGAAACTCGGCTTTCTTTTTAGAGGAGGCAACGACCTTGCGAAATTCATCGGCCCCGAGTCGGAGGCGGATGGATAGGGTTTGGATGGTGGCGTCCCTTATAAGATCATCACTGATGACGCTGACGAGTTCTCCGAGGCCCTGGAGGAAAGCGGCACGGTCGTTAGGCGAGGAGAGGTTTGTGGTGGGGAGCTCTTTGTCGAGTTTGGCTTCGAAGAAGTCCTTCGAGTTTTCAACCAGTTTCTGGAATTTTTCGACACCGTGGGTCTTTAGAAAGGTGTCGGGGTCATCGCCATCCGGAAGATTGATGCGGTTGACGGCGAGGCCGAGTTTGGCGAGGTGAGCGAAAGCCTTATCCGTGGCTTTGTGACCGGCAGAGTCGCCATCGTAACAGAGGACAACCTTATCAGTGTAACGTTTGAGTTTGGCGGCGTGTTGTTCGGTGAAGGCGGTGCCGAGTCCGCCGACGGTGTTTTCGAAGCCAGCTTCATGCATGGCGATAATATCGCTTTGTCCCTCGCAGAGAATGGCGCACTTGGCTTTGCCCATGGCCTTGGTTGCTTTATCAAGTCCAAAAAGAATGTCCGATTTTTTAAAAATGGGGGTTTCGTTGGTGTTGATGTATTTCCCTCGCTTGTCGTCTTTACGAAGAATGCGTGCACTGAATCCAACGACGTCGCCGTAGTGGTTCAGGATGGGGAACATTAATTGGTCGTAGAACTTATTGTAGAGCCCGGCACCCGGATTGTTTTCCTTGCTCATGCCACCGAGGCCGGCATTGATAAACTCGCGGCCGTTGAACCCCTTTTCCTTCACGAGGGCTAGGAATTCATTCGAATTACGAGGGGCGTAGCCGATGAGCCATTTCTCGGCAGTTTCCTTGGTGAAGCCGCGGGATTTCATGTAGTCGCGGGCGTGCTGGGCGTCGGGCGATTTGAGGAGGACTTTGTGGTAATAACGGGCAGCAATATTGTTGATCTCCTTATAGCGGGAAATTTTTCGGCGTTTGCGGTCCTCTTCGGGGCTGGATTGTTCTTCGGTGATAGGGACGCCAACTCTCTGGGCGAGCTTTCGGACGGCATCCACGAAGGGGATGTTCTCGTATTTCATGATGAAACCGATGGCATTTCCGGATTCCTGACAGCCGAAGCATTTAAAGTTTTGCCAAGAGGTATTGACGTTGAACGATGGGGTTTTTTCGTTATGAAAGGGGCAATTCGCTTTATAAGCGGAGCCCATTCGCTTGAGGGGAACGTAGGAGTTGATGATGTCGACAATATCAGCTGCGGCGAGCACCTGTTGGATCGTTTCTTCCGGAATTCTTCCCACAAAGCAATTGAAGGCTGAAATGCCAAAGATGAAATAGGAAATTTGGGAATTTTGCAGAATGGCTTCTTCGGGCTATGGTAGGATCATGAAAACGATGATTCTTTTGTTTTGCGCTCTGATGGGCTTGATGTCGGCACAGGAGGCCGATCAACGGGTTCTCGGAAAATCGGTTGAGGGCAGCTACGCTGATAAGGTGGTGGTGATCGAGGTGGGAAAGAAGGATCTGTCGGTGAGTCAGAGTTTTAAATTTTGGGAGCGTATTCTGAAAAAGGCGGATGATGACGGAGCCCAGGCCATTGTCTTTGATCTAAATACTCCAGGAGGACTCGCCTTTCCTACGACGGAGTTGATGACTCAAATCGCGAATTTGAAGACGCCCACCATTTCCTTCGTGAATCCCCAGGCGTTGAGTGCAGGGACCTTTGTCGCCGTCTCAACGGATCGAATATACATGAAGCCGGGATCAGCAATTGGTTCTGCTGCGATTGTCGATGGCACGGGAGGCAAGATAGAAGACACGATGCGGGCGAAACTGGAGAGCTTTTTCGATGCTCACGTGCGCTGGATCGCAGAGAAGAAGGGATACCGGAAGGACGTTCTGCGGGCGATGATGATCGTCTCGGAAAAGGAACGCAACATTGAGGGAAACATTGTGGAGGCCGGGGCGCTTCTTGCTCTTAATTCTTCGGAGGCGATTAAGCCGCTCAATGAGGGAACCTTGCTGGCGACTGCCGAGATTCAGAATTTGGATGCTCTTTTCGAGCGTGAGGGATGGGATAAGGCAGATTTGGTGACGGCGACTCCAACAGGATTCGAGCGTTTAGCATGGTGGGTGGCCGGAATCTCCGGACTTTTGATCGTGGTCGGGTTGTCAGGAGGATACTTTGAAATCAAAACTCCAGGATTTGGGGTCGGAGGCGTCATCTCCCTGACCGCGTTCGGAATCTTCTTCTTTGGGAATTATCTCGCGGGGAATATGGCGGGATATGAACTGGCTGCTCTTTTCGTGCTTGGGATCGTCTTTATCGCGATCGAGATCTTTGTGCTACCGGGATTTGGGATTGCGGGTTTGATCGGGCTCACGATTATGATTGGCTCGCTGGTCTTCGCGATGGTAGATAATGTCGCATGGGAACGTCGACAATTTGAAGCACCAGGAATTGGAGGGCTGGGGGAGGTCTTGAGTGGACCGGCGATGCATCTTTCGTTTGGGATCTTTGGATCTCTTCTGATCCTCTGGGCGATGATGCGTTTTCTGCCGAATATTCCCTTTTTTGGTAAACATCTTCTCCCAGGCTCGGTGGCCCTCGGAACAGGAATCAGTGAAGAAGCGGAAACTGGTCCTCGCATCGGGATGACCGGAACGGCGACTACGGACCTCAGACCATCTGGGAAAGCGGAGATCGATGGAGGGCTTCTCGACGTCGTGGCAGATGGGAAATTTGTTCAAAAAGGGGACGCCGTTCGTATCATCAAAGAGGATGGGATGGGAGTTGTTGTGAAGGGAGCTTGAGCTGTCTTGTCTGATATGGGAGAACTCGGGTGATGAAAATAATTACGCTGCTATTCCTTCTTGTCGTTCCTGTTTTCGCAGGGGACTGGGTCCCTCTTTTCGATGGTGAGACGATGAAAGGATGGACGAATCAAGGAGATGCCAATTGGCATGTAGAAGACGGAGCGCTCACGGCAAGTGAAGGTAATGTCTGCCTGCTGACGACCGACAAGAAATACGAGAACTATGAGTTAGAGCTCGAATTTAAGGCGGCGATCGGTGCCAACAGCGGTGTGTTTCTCAATACTGAAGAAAAGGTGAAAGACGAGGCAGTCGATTGCTATGAGATCAACATTGCAGACCCGACTAATCCTTTCCCGACGGGCAGCATCGTGAAGCACCACAAAGTAACTGGGCAGGGAGAAAATGACGCATGGCGTCGCTATAATCTCAAGGTGAACAAAGGAACGATCACCATTATTCTTGATGGGAAAAAACTCGTTACCTATAGCGCCAAAAATCCTCGACCAGCTGGATTAATCGGTCTTCAGAAGAACACAGGAAAAATCGCGTTTCGTAAAATTAGAGTTAAGGTGCTGAAGTGAACTTTGGTTTTTCGCCCAAAAATCTCGCCTAGGTTTTGCTTATCGAACGAAGCGATCATTTTTCTTTGGCTTTGATTGTTTCTTGACGATGGTCGGAATGCCTTCGATTCCCTTTCCTTAAAAATACAGAAACGTCGCACGATGACTGAGATGCGGCAAAAGCTTTTAATTTGGAGACAAAAATGAAGAAATACTTTTTCACACTTATCTTGTTACTTCGCACGTTATCAGCGGAGGTGATCGTTCCGGTGGACGCCGTTGGGTGGTCCTATTTTCGAGCACTGGATGAAAATGGGAACCAGATTAGCCCTGGTGAGTTTATCAATCCGCTAGAGGTGGTGGGTGAGCCAAATTTTATCTACTCTTTGTTATGGCCTATTCATTTTTCAGAAAGCTATTCCCCGTTTCGGCGAATCTTTGAAGATTCTTATAATGAGAGTTATCCCTTTTTTAAACGAGGGCCCGGATTTACGATGGGAGGAACCGCTCCCTTTAGCCAAGGAGGGGTCGAGGGTATTCAAGGGGGGACCGATCTCAGTATAGCGACCGGTAACGACTGGAATGTCGTTTGGTTTATTCGAAAGGTCGATGGAGGAGGGCTCGGGTATGATCGCTTGAAGCTGACACTTCTTGCGCACGATGCGGCGATAGTTTTTTTAAACGGAGATGTGGTGGCTCGAAAAAATTTATCCGCCAATTTTGATCCGCAGGTCTGGCAGGAAAATCCACTTAAAGATGGAGATGAGAATCTTTTCGAGGAGGTCGTTCTTGCTGGTGAGGTCCCCGGACCTTATAAAATTCTTCCTGGTCCCGATAATCTGTTGGCGATCGCGGTCTATCGCAAGCCAGGAGGAGATGACTTTGGTTTTAAGCTTCAATTGGAAGGAGAGTCCGCAGATGAAATTGAACCGAGGGGACCAGTTTACTCCAGTGAGGAAGGTGAGTTGATCGTTACTTGGATGACTTCCGAGATTGGTAATTCAAGTTTGGAATACAGTAGTTCCGCGGTTGAAATTCAGGACGGGACTCTTTCGCTCGATTCGGAGACACGCTTTCATCGATATTTGATTCCTAATGTTTTTGCGGGAGCGAGATACGAACTGGACTTTACTGGTCCCACTGGGCAGATGCTGAACTATCAATATGACGTTCCAAGACGGACTGTTTTGGCGGCTTATTCTTCAGATTGGTCTTATTTTCAGATATTTCAAGGAGGGCAAACAGTCGATCCTCAAACCGATGATACTGATTTTTATGGCACTTGGATGAATCAATCGCTCGGAGGATTTACAGGAGACGGAGCCTATGATGGTCCCGTTTTCTCTCTCGACGGAATCGGACCTCTTTCAACTCGAGATCCTGAAGGTGGAGATCAAACCATGTTGGCCACTCCTTTTGGAGGGGATTATCATGCTGTTTGGATGCTGAAGGTTGTCGATGGCGGGGAAAATGGATTCTCTGATCTTAAGATCGAGGGGAACGTGGAGTCAGGAGCTTACTTTTATCTCAATGGAAAGAGAATTGGAACGGTGAATGTTGGAGAAGGGTCGAGTGATCGGTGGGCAAGAAATGCGCTAGATTCTTCTAATGGCCATGTTGACCTATCGATTGATCGTGTTCTCCGTCCGGGCCCCAATCTTTTCGCAGTATCGGTCCACAGCGCGGGAGCAGCGCATAAAAATGTTGGCGGTAGTCTTTCTATCACCGGCGTCAATTACCTTCCTGAAGTTTATCGAGTGGTTGTTTCGAATGTTGCTGAATCTAGTGCTCGTATCAGCTGGGAAACCAGAAATATTGAGGTTGGAATGGTGAAGTATGGGATCGAGGGTGAACCCATCTTATTTGCGAATACCGTAGTGGGATTCGAGCATCTCGTCGACCTGTCCAACCTTTCGCCGAAATCTACTTACCAGTTTGAAATTCTAGATTCAGAAGGGCATTCCTATACACCCCCTGAGGTGGGGACATTTTCGACGACTCCTGAAGTGGTAATTCCCCGTGGTTCTGGAGGATGGCATTATTTGCATTCTTTGGATGAGATAGGAGATGGCGTGGATCCAATTTTACTTGATTTAGATTTTCAAGAAACTTGGACTAACCTGCTTGAGCCCGGTTCAAGTTATGATGGTCCTTCTTTTGTAAATGATGGAAAGATGCCGATTGGGTTCGGGGATTTTGTGCAGGAGCAGGGTTCAACCTTTCTCACAGAACCGAATAGCTCAACCGGGGAAGCGTTTTGGCTTGTGAAAGAGTTTGAAGTAGGGAAGGCCGTTTATACCGATTTAGAATTGAGACTCCGGGGGAGCGGCGGCGCGATCATTTATCTTAATGGAGAGAGTGTGGGTTCGGCTTCGTTCAATTCTACGCGCCGAAATCATTGGGAAGAATCACGAATCGAATTGGGAGATCAGGTTCTATTGCGTCCGGGCAGGAATACCATTGCGATTTTGGTTTATTCTAATTCCACGAATTACTGGTCACAGGGGATCGATCTGGCGTTGATGGGAAATCGGCAGGATATCGCTCTTTTTAATATTGAAGAAACCTATGTAGCAGAAGGTGAAATCAAACTAAGTTGGCAATCTTCCTTCGATGATGACCTGACAGTGAGATGGGGGACTGAAGTTGATCAGCTCGATCAAGAATTAGTAGTAACAAGATTGAACTCACTAGAATCTTTCGTTCAGTTTTCTGATGTGCAGCAAGGTCAGCGCTATTTCTACGAGATTTTGAAGTCATCTGGAGAAATTTATGATCCTCCAGCACGTGGGAGTTTTCAAGTTGGCGAAAGTCCGACCGGACCTCTCTCTAATAATATTCTTTTTTCGAATGCTGAAGGATGGTCTGTCCTCTATTCGATTGATGCGGTAAACCGCATGCATGACCCTGCTCTTGGGGATGCTGATTTTCACCAAACATGGTTTGCTCAATCTCTCGGTAGCTACGTCGGGAATGGTCTGTATGATGGGCCAGTATTCCAATCAGGAATAAGGGCCCCGGTGCACTATGGACTTTCGAATACTCCCGGGACGACCTTATTACCCCCTCCTGACACCCCTCATATAGGCCCCATCTGGATGATTAAGGAGATCGATGGTGGTTTGACGGGGTATCATAATTTAATTGTCAACGTGGCGGCGCTTGATGGAGCTGTGATTTATCTGAATGGTGCGAGGATTGGAGAGAAAAATATGCCTCGGAATGGGGAGGATCGCTTCGGGACTCTGGCGCTTGAAAAAAACGAATTTTGGTCTAACGTACCAATTGCTAAAAATGTTTCGATTTTGCCCGGGCCCAACCTCTTGGCGATTTCGATTCATCCCCACAGCTTGCAGGTGGGACGGAGTTACGGCACGGCCTATTTGGTTGGCTATGAGGGGCTGGCTCCCGGACGCTATGCTTGGTCGAGTCCTCGTGGTGGGGCATTTGACCTTCATTGGAGATCGGAGGAAGTAGAAGCATCAAGGGTCAGGTTTGGGAAATCACCCTTCGAGATGACTGAGCTCTTGAATGATGATAATCTAGTAAACGATCATCTTGTTCAGTTTCCCGAGATTGGAGCGGATGAATCTTACTATTACGAAATTCTTCAAGAGAATGGAGATTCCTTTGATCCACCTTTTATTGGAACGACGGGGAGTGGCTCTGGTAGTGCAGAAGTGCCCTTTTTATCACTAGAGGATGCGCTTGTTCGATGGAATACCGATTGGCCGAGTCAAGCCACAGTGAGTTACGGTAAGTGGGGCACAGAGCCCGAATTTGTAACGGTCTTGGATCAAGGATTTTTAAACAATCATGAGATCCTGCTATCGAATTTAGAGAGCGGAGATACTTATTACGTTCTGATTGAAGCAATTGGAAAAGATGGGCAAACTGAGATGATTAGGGCCGAATTTCTCACTGGAGAAGTGGTTCGTGGGCCCTACTTACAGAAGGCGCATTCCAGCGGTGTTACGGTACATTGGCGGACGTCGATTCCTATGGGGACTTGGCTTGCTTACGGGACAGACCCAGATGATCTGGATCAGATCATCTCTACGGCAGATTTGGTGACTGAGCATTCAGCCGAAATTTTGGGTCTAAATTCTGAATCTCTCTACCACTATCGAATTCTTTCAAGCCTTCCAAGCGGAGTTGTAAATGCATTCGAAGGTTGTTCATTTAAGACGGCTCCAGAGGCAGGAATCTCAAAGCCCACTAGGATTTGGGCGATTGGTGATTCGGGTGGTGCCAATCAGGGCGCGCGCGAAGTCTATAAAGCATTTGAGTCCTACACGGTGGGTCGTAATCCTGATCTATGGCTAATGCTGGGAGATAACGCTTATGGGATCGGGACTGATGAGGAATATCAGAAGGCGGTGTTCGATATGTATCCGGAGTTGTTAAAGCGATCGCCACTTTGGGCGACGCGAGGGAACCACGACTACACCAATACTGCTTATCTTGACGTCTTCGATTTTCCTTCTAACGGAGAAGCTGGAGGAGTTGCGTCGGGGACAGAGGAGTTTTACTCCTTCGATCATGGCAATATTCATTTCATTTGTCTGAACTCGACGACTTTTCCCGAGGGAATGAAAGAGTGGCTTGAGCTGGATTTGATGGAGTGTCGCTCGGACTGGATCATCGCCTTTTTCCATCATGGAGCCTATACTTTTGGCTCCCATAATTCCGATCAAGAGCAGGAGCATATTGTGATGAGAGAGCAGATTCTCCCGTTGCTGGAAGACTTCGGGGTGGATCTCATTCTTTCTGGACACAGCCATAGTTATGAACGTTCAAAATTACTCGATGGGCACTATGGTTTTTCAAGTTCTTTTGACGAAGCGAAACACGCTCTCGATTCGGGAAATGGTTCGATCAATGGTTCCGTGGATCGAGATACTGGGCGATATCAATGGTTGGGAGGAACGGGCCCGTATAAGAAAAGGTCGGGTAGGGCTCATGAGGGGCAGGTTTCGGTGATTGCTGGGGCTTCAAGCTATCTTTCCAGTCGTGGGGGCCTGAATCACCCAGTGATGGTAAATAGCCTGCGGGTTCTGGGGTCCATGGTGATCGATGTTGATGGGCTCACTCTTCATGCGCGCTACTTGGATAACAACGGGGTTGTGAGGGACGACTTCACGATTCAAAAGGAATGGCCTGATTCCCCGGCGATGAGCTGGTGGGAGGAGCATTTCGGAGATGGATCCCGACCCTACTTGAGTGATTGGCGAGGTGATCCGGATGGGGATAACGTGGACAATTTGATGGAGTATGCGCTGGGGACGAATCCCAGTTTTCCGGGGAGAAATGTGCTGGAGAATTACGCGACAGAGGAGTCGATTATTCTCAGGTATCCACGGTTCCTCGAGAAGAACGACCTGACTTTTGAAATCGAAATGAGCAGTGATTTGGAGACCTTTTTGAGCTCGCCTTTGATCCTGAATGAGATGATTCAAGAAGCTGATCCGAGTGGGCTGGAATGGTGGGAAGCAAGGCTTCCGATTAGCGCGGAATCGGACAAATATATGCGCCTGAAAATCGAGCGAAAGTAAAGATGGTCCGCGAATAACTGGACTTCCTATCACTGTTCGGGAGGGGCGATGATCCAAATTTGAATGTGCTTACCCTAGTGCCGTATCTCAGGGCAGTAACAATTACGATGAATTTAGGCGAAACTCCCTCAGAGAAAGACGTTGCCAAGAATGGAACGCAAAAAGAAGAAGTTATTCGTGCCGGGCGGCCCTGTCCTTCATGTGAAAGCGCGAGGACATCGAGAGATTCAATATTGCGATCACAATCTAGTGTTTTAGCGGTAATCTTGTTCGGGTGGATCTTTTTTTTGGCGCGTGCAGCATTTGCCAGGCGCACGTCGGTTTGCGGAGATTGTGGTAAGGTGGATCGTTATAAGTCAGTTGGATCATGGATCGCTCTGGTGTTTTTAGCGCTCTTGGTGGCATTGGTAGCGATGGCATTTTCCGCTAAAGCCCCTTAGGGAAAACGTTTATTTTAACGAATCGGAACCTCAGATAATAAGCCTCCTTGGGAGAGGGTGAGCTTCGAGGTAATTGCGTTTCATCGATTTTTATCCTAAGTCGTAGGCGTCGAGGTCGGAGGTGACGATGACATCTTCTGGGGTGGGAGTGGCATCGAGAATGGATTTGATGTGGCGGGAGAGGACTCGAGCATTTGGGCCGCGGAGGAGGAGTTGGAAGCGGAATTGGGAATGAGATCTGGTGAGGGGCGAGGGGATGGGGTCCCCGAGGATGATGCCTTCCGGGAGTTTTTCCTTGAGCTTGAGATGGAGGGTTTCGAGGGTGAATTCGGCTCTTCGTTCGTGGCTTGATCTCGCGAGAAGAAGAGCCAAGTGGGTATACGGGGGGTAGGAGAACTGACGTCGCATTTCGAGCTCTTGATCGACGAAGCCGTAGAAGTCGTGATGTCTGGCGAATTGAATGGAAGGGCTGTGAGGGGTCGAGGTTTGGATAATGACCTCGCCCGCCATTTTTCCGCGACCGGCACGGCCAGCAACCTGGGTGAGAAGTTGGAAGGTACGTTCGCCAGCGCGGAAGTCGGGGGCGTAGAGCGAGAGGTCGGCATTGAGGACGCCGACGAGGGTGACGTTGGGGAAGTCTAGTCCTTTGGCGATCATTTGGGTCCCGAGGAGGATCTTGATTTTCTTGGCGCGGAAGTCGCGCAGGGTGTCTCGGAGGGCATTCTTGCGACGGGTGGTGTCGGTGTCGAGTCGGGCAATCTTGTTGCCTTTGAAGATTTTATTGAGAATGATTTCGGCCTTTTCTGTGCCGTATCCTTGAAAGCGGATGGCGGGGTCTTTGCACTCGGGGCAGAGTTTTGGGACGATGGCTTGGTGGCCGCAGATGTGGCAGATAAGCCGTTCCTCGGAGCGATGATAAGTGAGGGGGATGGCACAGTGGTTGCACTCAATAGCGTGGCCGCAGGGCGGGCACTGGAGGGAGCGGGCGAAGCCGCGGCGGTTGAGGAAGAGGATGACCTGTTCGTCCTTTTCTAGGCGTTCGTCGATAGCGGAGCGGAGGCGGTCCGAGAGGATGGCGTCGCGGCCTTTTTGCTTCCGTGATTCGATCCGCATATCGACGACGCGGGTGAGGGGGAGCGTGGCACCATCGGCCCGCTGGGTCATGCGGACGAGTTTGTATTTTCCGGAAAGGGTGTTGTTGTAGGTTTCGAGCGAGGGCGTTGCTGTTCCTAAAAGAACGGAGCATTTTTCGAGGCGGCAGCGAACGACTGCTAGGTCGCGGGCGTGGTATTTGGGTGGGTTCTCCTGTTTGTAAGCCGGTTCGTGTTCTTCATCGACGATGATGAGCCCCAGATCGCGGAGTGGGGCAAAGATGGCGGAACGGGCGCCGATGATGATGCGGGCCTCACCGGAGCGGATACGGTTCCATTCGTCGAAACGTTCCCCTTGGGAAAGGTGGGAATGTTGCACCGCGATTTTGTCGCCCAGCACCGAAAAGCGAGCCTTGAAACGGCGCACGGTTTGAGGGGCGAGCGCGATTTCGGGTAGGAGAATGATGACGTTTTTTCCGAGATCGAGGACCTTTTGAGTGGCCTGGAGGTAGACTTCGGTTTTTCCCGAGCCGGTGATTCCGTGGAGGAGAATGGGATCTGGTTTTTCGGAAGCGAGTGAGTCTGAGACGGCGTCAAGGGCTTTAGCTTGCTCGGCGTTAAGAGTGAAGGGCTCGGTGGGGATGATGATTTCTCCGGCATCGGGGTCGCGGCGGACATCGAGCTCGATGAGCTTCAGGTATCCCTTTTCGGAAAGGGCTTTTAAGGCGGCGGATGCGGAGGCTCCTCCGAGCTGGGTGACGGGAATGGGCTCGGTAGATCCTTCTAGGAGTTCAAGGATCCTGTGCTGGCGTTTGGCTCGTTTGGAAATCTTTTCGAGTTCTTCCTCGGAAGGGAGTTGAGCGATGACGGCGGCCCGCTGGGTTTTCGCGGAGGTTTTTTCTCCTCGAATGGAGGCAGGGATGAAGGCGCGGATGACTTGCTCCAGCGGCGTGCCGTAGTAGGAGGTGATCCACTCGGCCAGATTGAGGAGTTCGGGAGTAACGAGTGGTTCAGGGTCGACGAGATCGGTGAGAAAGCGAAGAGCAAAATCGCCTTGGGGTTTCTCGGCGACCCTCAGGACAGTTCCGGTGGCGGGGCGATTGCGTAGGGGGATACGGACGCGGCAACCGGGAACAACGGGGAGGCCTTCCGGAATAGCGTAGTCAAAGACGAGCTCGGAAGGCCCATCGATGAGAACACTTGCGGAAAGAGGCATGGATGAATGGTGAATGGTGAATGCTGAATAGTGAAGGGGAATGGTAAGGCGTACGGTTTCAGGGGCGAAGACAGATCCAAGTGAAAATCACGATTTTGATTTAAGGTCGAATTTGATGCAAAAGAATTACCTTGAGTTCATCGATAGGAAGCCCTGATTACCTTGGATAAGAGCTGTTGAGAGTGTAGTTCGGAGTCTGCAAGATCATTGAGGCATTGGAAGAAAGAGACGATTTTGGGCATTCGCAAATGAAGAAATGAAAAAGAAATGCTATGCAGGAGGGGATGAGGAGATTGTTTTCGCGAATTACAAAATCTATTTTAGAGCGTGGGGAAAATCAATTTGTGAGATCGCTGGTCGATCCCGGAGGGGAGCAGGGCGAAATCCCAATTTTACCAGAACGAACCGACCCTGAAAATCGACAGATTTTTGGGGTGATGGAGAAGGATGAATTCCGAGCATTCATCGCGCAGTTGGATGGGTCCTTTGAAAAGTCTTTTCGGGCTGGGCAGCTCAACACCCTTATTGGGAAAATGTCTCATCTGGGAAATGGGAAGACCTTGTCCTTGGTTTGCCCAGTGGGCTATCGGACCGAGCAAACCTCATTGCAAGTTAGGGCGTGGGGAGAGCGGGGATTACTTGTTCTGAGATTGGAAGGAAGGGGCGCGCCGATCGAATTGGTCGAGGAAACATTTAATCGCTACCGAAGACCAATGGAAGATGTTGCCGAGTTTCGTGAATGTCGGATCGCGACCGAAGAATACGAAGGCTTGTTAGATCTTCGGTTTCAAGAACTACGGGCTCCACTGGGGCTCCGCTGGACCGTTGAGGATCTCCAGTGGGAGCAGCTGGACCGCCACTTTGGGGTTTTCTTACTCGATCAGCCGGTAGCGACCATGGTGGTTCGCAGGCTTCGCGATGGAGTGGTACGTTTACGTCAAATTGCGGTGAGCGATGAGCATCGCGGAAAAGGATACGGGCGCATGGTGATGAAGGAAATCGAGATTCTCTTAGCGAGTGAGGAGGTGAAGGAATTCGAACTTCATGCCCGGGAAGATGTGGTGGGCTTTTATGAGAAGATGGGCCTTGAGCAAGTAGGGTCAATCTTCACCGAGATTGGTCTTCCGCATGTGTTGATGCGGAAAAGGATCAAGCCGAATAAGTGAGTCTAATACCGGCCCAAACTGCGGCGAGTCCGAGGAGGATGCTGAGGACGATCTTAGCGAGCGCTAAGGAAGTCAGGCCGCTGGTCCAGAGGGAATGGGTGTCTTTGGCGAAAGTGGAGAAGGTGGTGAATCCGCCCAGAAAACCAGTCGCTAGGAGTGGGAAAACCCAAGGAGGGGTATTCCGAGTGGCGAAGTAGCCAAAGAGACAGCCGATTAAAAAGCAGCCGAGGACGTTGCAGGTGAGGATGCCAATGGGGAAGCGATGAAGGGCTGTCTTTTCAGCGAGGGACTGGACGGAGGTATTCAGGGACCAACGAGCGAGGGAGCCGAGGCCGCCACCGAGAAAGACGAGAAGGGCATTCATGACGTGAGGCAGTCGAGCAGAGCGCGCACCTTCGTTGAGTCCTTGATGCCGGGGGAACTCTCGGCTCCCGAGGCGATATCGATGGCAGTTGGCTGGACGGCCTCGATTGCTTCGACTGAATTTTTGGTGGTGAGACCTCCCGCAAGAATGACCGGGAGTCCGGGATGGGAGGCGATGAAGTCTTTTGCGAGCGTCCAGTCGAAGGTTTTGCCAGTCCCGCCGTAGTCCTTTCCTGCGGGAGTGTCGATGAGGAGAGCGAAGTTTTCCGAGGGAAGTTCGGCGGTGGGAAGGTTTTCGGCGGAGACCGCACGGATGACGGGAATGCCTTTGTCGAGAAAATGGCGGATGTCATCAGCGGTCTCATCGCCGTGGAGTTGGACGACGTCGATGAGATCTTTTTCGACGAGTTCGTCGGCGAGCGGAATGGCATTATTGACGAACACGCCGACACGCAAAATTTTCCCCTTGAGCGGTCGGAGGAATTCCTCCGAGAGTTCGGGAGGGTAGTAGCGTTTTGAGGGTGGCCAAAAATTGACCCCAAGGGCCTCGATCCCGAGGTCAGCGAGGAGCCTAGCGTCGCGCGGGGAAGTGATGCCGCAGATTTTTAACGAAACCGGCGGTGAACAGAACTCGGTGAACATCGGAAGATAAGATACCTAATTTTGAGAAGTGAGGGTTTGTTTGTGCATGAAATTACCAGCTCTGTTTTTTAATTATTGGTGTTTAAAGACTCTTTTGGGTTTAGAAAATCAATGGAGAAAAAAACAGAATTGAGAAGTTATTAGCTAAAAATGTAATAAGAGAGCGGACTGTATGTCAAATAGTAAAAGAATCTATGCTAATAGTCTCGACGCGTTAGAGAAATGTCAAATTGCTTTCGGCATTTGCTGGAAGCTTGGGTAGATTCTTGCCGTGATTCGAATCCGGGGCGCACGTCAGCACAATCTCAAGGGAATCGATGTCGATCTTCCCCGGGAGAAGTTGATCGTGATTACTGGAGTCAGTGGAAGTGGGAAATCGAGCCTAGCATTTCATACCCTATATGCCGAGGGGAAGCGCCGCTATGTAGAATCACTTTCGACCTATGCGCGGCAGTTTTTGGATCAATTCGAGAAGCCTGAAGTGGATTCAATTGAAGGGCTGAGTCCTGCGATTGCCATCGAGCAAAAAAGAAGTGGTGGCAATCCGCGTTCGACCATCGCGACGGTGACGGAGATTCATGATTTTCTCCGGATTCTCTACGCGGCGTCCGGGGTCCCGCATGACCCGAAAACGGGTGAGCGTCTGGAGAAAATGACGACGGCAGATATTGTGGCCAGTCTTGCTTCGAGAGAAGAGGGGACAAAGGTTATGATTCTGGCTCCCATGGCCACGGAGGGAGAAGCGGCGGGGATGATAGCGGATCTGCAACGGCAGGGATTTGTGCGTGTTCGGATCTGCAGAGAAGTGATGGAGCTGGAGGAGGCTGCTGAGAAATGGCCCTCGGATGGAGGAGAGATTGAGATTGTCGTGGATCGTCTCATCGTCAAAGAAGGCGTGGAGAGTCGGATGGCGGATAGCGTTGAAATTGCCCTGCGCATTTGCGGTATGGAAGTAAGGGCGATTACGCAGGAGCGAGGCGAGAAGGAATGGACTGAGGTCGCTTTTGCAACGAGTTTTCGAAATCCTGGAACGGGCTTTGAGTTGGAGGCGTTAAATCCCCGTCATTTTTCCCACAACAGTCACTTGGGGGCCTGCGTGGTGTGTCATGGACTGGGGACCGAGGATTTTTGTGATCCCAACCTCGTGGTGCCGAACCGAAGCAAGTCGCTCAGCGAGGGAGCAGTCACCGTTTGGACGAGTGGCTCGAAGAAAAAGAAGGGCTGGAACCAGATTCACATCGAAGCGCTCGCGAAATATTATTGTGTGAGTTTGGAGGATCCCTTTTCCAATCTCCCGGAGGATTTTCAGGCGGCTCTCTTTTTTGGAAGCGGGGGAGAAAAGATCAAAGTGGAGTGGGAAAAGGAGGGGAGATTGCAGTTGTGGAAAAAGGAATTTGAAGGGATCTGTCGCCAAGTTGAGCGGCACTACATGGAAAGCGAAAGTGATTCTGTGAAGCGGAAGATGGCTCGCTATATGACTTCGCGGGAGTGCCGGGCTTGTGCGGGGAAGCGACTCAGACCGGAATTTCTTGCGGTGACTTTGATCAGTGGCGAAGAGAAGACCCGGCAAGAACTCGGGATCGATGGTTTCTGCGATCTGTCCATTTCAGCAGCCTCTCAATGGATGCAGGAGATTCGACTATCGGGCTCGCATCAGGGAGCGATGGCCGGGGTGGTGGGTGAAATTGGGAAACGGCTTTCGTTTCTCGATGAAGTGGGCTTGGGCTATCTCAGTTTGGGCCGGGCGAGTGGCACTCTGTCGGGAGGGGAATTCCAGCGGGTGAAATTGGCCACGCAATTAGGGGCCGGACTTGCCGGGGTGCTTTATGTTCTTGATGAGCCCAGCATCGGCCTCCACCCACAGGATAACGATCGTCTAATTTCAGCTTTACTGAGATTGCGTGATTCGGGGAATACGGTGGTAGTGGTAGAGCATGACGAGGCAATGGTTCGGGCTGCTGATCAGGTCATCGAGATTGGTCCGGCTGCCGGTTCTCATGGAGGAGAATTGGTCGGGCAGGGAACGCCGGAGGAGATTGCGTCCCTGGATACTCCTACCGGGAGATGGCTAAGCGCCGAAAAAGGGGTGCCAGCGGGCAAGCGCCGAAAAAGGGCTGCTAGCGAGCTCAGAATCATCGGTGCAACCGAGCACAATTTAAAAGGCTATCAGATTGATATTCCTCTGGGTCAATTGGTCGGAGTCACGGGTCCGAGCGGAAGCGGGAAATCGACGCTCATCGATGGCGTGCTTCGCAAGGCGCTTGCTCGCCATTTTCATCGGGCAAAGGCGGTTCCCGGAGCACATGAGCGCATCGAAGGGCTGGAGTATCTCGATAAAGTGGTGGTGGTAGACCAGAGTCCGCTTGGAAAAAGTCCCCGCTCTAACCCGGCAACCTACTCGGGTGCTTTTGATCTCGTGAGAGATCTTTTTGGGAAGCTACCCATTTCACGTCAGCGAGGATACCAGGCTGGTCGTTTTAGCTTCAACGTTAAGGGAGGGCGCTGTGAGAAGTGCATGGGCGGAGGGTCGATTCGGATCGATATGCACTTCTTGCCCGATATTTGGATCGAATGTGAGGCGTGCCGTGGGCAGCGTTATAATCGGGAGACGCTTGAGGTCCGCTATCGTGGGAAAAATATCGCTGATATTCTTACGATGACGATTGAGGAAGCGCGGGTATTTTTTGCGAAAGTGCCCAAGCTGAGCATTATTACGAACGCGCTCGACGATGTAGGGCTCGGCTATGTGCGGTTCGGGCAAGCGGCAAATACCCTTTCAGGAGGAGAGGCTCAACGGGTCAAGCTGGCTTGTGAGTTGGCCAAGAGTGCGGTCGGACCCACCCTCTACCTTCTGGATGAACCCACCACAGGCCTGCATTTTCAGGATGTGCAGGTGCTGCTTAAGGTGCTGATAAAGCTCCGTGATTCGGGGCATTCGCTCGTGGTGGTGGAGCACAATCTGGATGTCATCGCGGCCTGCGACCATCTGATCGATCTGGGCCCCGGAGGAGGGGATTTGGGAGGAAGATTGGTGGCAAGCGGAGCCCCGGCAGAGGTGATGAAGATTGCGGATTCTGCGACCGGAAGGGCGCTTCGTGAGGAGAGGAATTGAAAATCTAAGAATAGCTGGTAATTTCTATGGAAAACCGGAGACAAACGCCTTATTTGTCATCGCTTCATCAGTAATTAACATGTCGATCGTACAACGAACCCCCTTGAAAGCGTCCCAGCCTAGCCGTTGGAGGCCTTGGCTCAACGAGAACGGCTCTAAACTTCTGCTGTTTGCGCGTCAACAAACCCGCTCCCTTGCAGATGCGGAAGATGTTCTGCAGGAGGCCGTGGTAAAACTAGCCCGGAAGGTCGAGGAAGGAACATTTGTTGGAGGTCAGGAATCGTGGTTGCCATTCATCTACACTCAGATCCGTCGCGAATCGATTGATCTCGGGCGCAAGGATGATCGTCGTAAGCGGCGTGAAGTTGCGGTGGTTGATGATACGAAGGGGCTCGGAAATGACATCGATCTTCCACTCTTTGAGGAGGGCGAAGGAAATGGTGAGACGTGCAGAATTCTTGTTGAGGGTCTCAAATCATTGCCGAAGAAGTTCTCTGAGGTCATCACCATGAAGCTCTGGGGTGAACGAACTTTTGCTGAGATCGGTGAGGCGCTCGACATTTCGTTAAACACGGCCGCATCACGATACCGCTACGGCATCGAAGCCCTGCGGAAGCAGCTTGCGACAGCTCGCCTCAATGGCGACATTTAGATCTTCAATTTCTGATTTAGAAATACAGATGGATAAGGAATTTATCATGATCGAAACCGATTTACAGAAGCTCTCTCCGAAGAAGATCTCTGATTCTTTGTTGGATCGTTTGGATGCGGCAATGTGCTCCTGGGACCATTCCGTTCTGATTGCTGATGCAGATCCCGAGGTTGAGCTTTTAGAACTCGTTCCCCTTGTCGCTCCTTACGATATGATCGAGAGGCTGGATACTGCGATGAGTCGCTGGCACGAGTCTGTACCCGTGGAGGAAAAGGTGATTTCCTGGGAAGAAGAAGTTCCTCCCAAGGAAAGAGTTTTTCAGTGGCGTAAGGTGGTAGCGGTTTCCCTGATTGGTGCCTCTGCTGCTCTCTATGCGACACAGGAAAGAAAGCCTTCAGTTCAAGCATCGCATAAAATCCCGGTGCATCAGGCCGGTGTTTCCCTCGCGACCTTTCAGCCCCAAGATGCCACTTCCCGTGTTCTTGATTACAAAGAGGGCGGCGTGATCTCCGATGGAAAAGGCCAAACGCTGCGCTGTGTCGCTGTCAAAGTTGCCAACGAGATCAGCTTTCAAAACGCCAAAGGCGAAACGGTTACGGTTGAGAAACCACAATATAAAGTAATTTTCGTACCAGTGAATGTTGATTAAACACATTCGATATTACTGAACGCTCCTACAACGAATGAAATCATCACCATTAATTAGAACGACGACAGGGTTCGCCGTAGCCCTGGGGCTCTTGCCGGCTGTCGCAATCGAACGCTCAAAGGGAGAGGGTGCCGAAAGGCTTCCGACCGAGAGTTTACCAAAAAATGAGGAGATCGCGGTTGAGAAAAAAGTAGCTTGGTTGGGTGTCCTGACCGAGCCCTTGAGCGCGGATCTGTCTTGGCATCTTAAACTGGATTCCGGAGTAATCGTGCGGGTCGTTGATCCGAATAGCCCGGCTGCTGAGGCAGGAGTTCAGGAGCGTGATATTATTATCGCAGTGGATGGAGAGATTGTTCAGAATCGTAATCAAGTTAAAGCGTCAATTAGAGCTCATCAACCAGGAGAAGAAACTTTGCTGAAGATCATCCGTCAGGGTGTTGCGCTTGATAAGGAGGTGATTTTGGGCGGACGTGAGCAGTTTCCGCTAGCTAATCAAGCTCGGCTTGCTGAGCGTGTGCCTCCCGGATTTCAACCCGCCTTTCCGCAAGGAATGGAGGATGCTGAGAATCTTCAGAAAGAGCTCATGGAGCGCGTTGAAGAAGCATTGAATGGACAATTTGCAACAGGTGGAATGACCCAGCGCCGAATGGAACTTAATCTGAGAGACTTGCTTCATGGAATGTCTCCCGACGCCAAAGACTTCAATCTCAGCCTTGAAAGTGTCACCAACGGTTCCCTGAGCTTCACGAATGAAGAGGGAACAGTCGAGGTGACTCACAAGGGGGCGGAAAAACAGGTGAAGGTTACCGACCGTCAAGGTGAGGTGCTTTTTGAAGGACCTTATTCGAGTAAAGAGGATAAGGAAAATGTTCCTGAGGAACTGCGCGAGCGGATTGACTCAGTAACCAGCTCCGATGGAGGCCGCTTTCCTTTTCAGTTCAATATTCTTCCTGGAGAAGGATTGAAGAATGACGAGTAATAACACTCCGCAAAATAGAAGAGACAAATCTTTATATTAAAGTTCTGAATTCTAGCGCTTCGCGAAGGTGGAGAGAGCCGGGTGCTTTCACAAGAAGGCTGCGTTTTTGCCAGGTCACGTTACCCGCACCGCACCTTTGCCTCTCGTGAAATCGCTTCTGGCATGCTGATTATAATTTGAAACCAATAATATCACTAATGGCAGTATCTTTACTGTGTTCCGTTTTCACAGGCTACGGCGCCGCTGAGGAGAGCATTACCGCCCTCAAACAGGAAAACACTCAGCTGCGACATGAAAACGAAGCGCTGCGTTTGGAATTGGAAAAGCTTAAATCCGGAAGAGAACTGCGTGAAGTCATCGTGAGCCACACAGACGAAAATGGAGTCCTCCAGCTTTATCGGATGAAGGAAGATGGTTCCGCCAGCCGCCAATTGACTCACGGCAGCAGCAACTGTATGCAGCCTGCCTGTTCGGCAGACGGGAAGAAGATTGCCTACGTGAAGCGGGGCCCGCAGGGCATGACAATGATTCTGTGCGGCACGGACGGCAAAAACGCGAAAGAACTCATTGAATCGCCGGGAATTCTCGTGCCTACCTGGGTGCCTGACTCCACGCACATCATATGGATGAGTGTTCGCGCAGGAGCAGGGAATCAGGATCCTGCCGGCAGAAGCCAGCTCCGCATTATGAACACCGACACAGGTGAATCGCGGAGACTGTTCAGTGATCCTGAGCAGATTAAGCACGGCAACGCAATGCCCACAGTCTCTCCCAACGCTCTGAAGGTGGCCTTCGTTTCAGACCGAAGCGGTGCCTATAGAGTTTGGGTGAGCAATCTTGACGGAAGCGACGCCAAGATGGTCTCACCTCCGGATGCAGAACTGGATGAGGGACTTCAGCTGCCTGTCGAACAAAAAGTGCCTGCGTGGTCGCCGGACGGCAAGTGGATTGCTCACTGGGAGGGAGTTGAGCAGATTCACATGAGCACGTTCACCGGGATCGAGAACCCGCACCGCGACCAGCAGATCTCAGAAACCTTTCATGTCTGGGTTGCCAGTAGTGACGGGAAACAGCGACGAAAAATAGGACGGGGCGATGATCCCACGTGGTCGCCAGACGGATTTGTGACGCGGGCTTTTCCGGATCCCCGAAGGAGCGCCCCAAAGGTTATGATCGAAACTGAATCAGGGGAAAAAGAACTGTCAATCGTTCCTCCTAGAAAAGGCTGGGGGGGATTCACATGGCTGCCATAGTGAATGCAGTAAACAAAAATGCGGTATAACAAGGCGTGGCTATCAACAAGCCCGCCCGTCACGAATCGAGGGATGTATGATAACTCAATCATCAACCTTGAAATCGGAGTGCGCCTTCTGACAGCCTGTGGTAGCACTCTGGCTTTCTGCTACTTGACATAATTCCGCTAGAGGCAATTTAGGAAAGGGGCTTTCGTTGTGAGGTCGCCTTTTTTACTGCTTTTTTTTCTCGCTGCTTTTGAGGGCGACTAACTCAATTTCGAAAATGAGGAGCTCGTTGGGCCCGATAAGGTCGCTGCGTCTCGCTTCACCGTATCCAAGATCCGAAGGAACAAATATTTTCCAGTGGGCGCCCACTGGCATCTTAAGGACGGCTTCCCTAAATCCTGGGATGATTTCATCGAGAGCCAAGGAAACCGGCTTGATACTTACCGAGGCATCGAACTCCTTTTCGTTAATCAAGGTGCCGACATAGTGGACCTCGGCAAGATTCGGAGGCAAGGGTGATGATGTTTTTTCGTCGTGTTTGAGATCAGGCTGTTCCTTTTTCTTGGGAGCTTCGAGGACGAGATATTGCAATCCACTCGCTAAGGTTGTCACTCCTTTCATCTTCGCGTTGATGGCGAGGAATTCTTTTTGCGCCTTCTCGTTCGTTTCAGCGAGGAGGGACTCTCGTCTCGTGATTTCCTTCTGGAGAAGTGAGAAGGCTTCGCTGAGCTCTTCCCCGGAAAAGGGGAGAGGTTCTCCTCGAAGCGCCATTTTAAAACCTTTAGTGAAGTGCTCACTGGCGACATCGTCTTTTTCGACGCGTTTGAGAGAAGCCCGCTTTCCCGCTTGATGTCCGAGAGCGAGTGAGACCCGCTCCTTGAGAACTTCAGGTGATGGAGTGGTGGGCTCGGGGTCGCTTTCCTGAGCGGGTAGAAGGCAGTTCCCCAAAAGGATCAGTGTGAGTATGGGAATCCCGCTCATGGATTAGTGGAGATAAAATTGAGTCGCTGAAAGCGCTTCCGCAAGGGAAAAGAAGGCACTTAGTCCAACTCGAGGCGATAGCGGTGGATGGTGGTATCGACTTCCTTTGCGTAGCGGTCGATGCCGCCATCGAGACCTACTGTTCCCTTGAGGCCATGACCACGGAACCAGGCGCATTGATCAAGGACGCTTCTTCCCTGATGATCGAAGAGGATAATGAGAGTCTCCTCTTTAGCTTCAACGAAGAGTTTTTCTTGAACCTCTTGGGTCATGAGTTGCGTCCCCGGGAGGTTGATGGTTTCGAATTCCTCGCGCGTGCGGCAATCGAGGATGACTGGAGGGGGGGCATTTTTCAGCTGCTTGGCAAAGTCGTAGACGTCGATCAGCATTTCGGCGTCGTGCTTTTGACTCTCTTCTAGGCAAAGAAGGGCCCTTTCGAGCGCAATTTCATGTTTCTGACACACCTCTTCCAAGGTGTCATCGAGTTCATACGCGCAGGATTGGCAGCCGCCGATATGGAAGGTGGAGAAAAGGGCGCGCCGTGCTCCCGAGTAGCCTTCAAGAAGAGAGGACATGGTTTGTTGGCCATCCATGAGGAGATGGTGGGTGTGAATGGCCGGAAGAGCAAGGCGAGTCCTTCCTGACTTCGTTCTTTTAAAAAGAGGCTTCATTTGTCAGCTTCTGGCCTGTCATGGAGGATCACGACGACGAACCCAAAATTTACCTGTTGCCGAATTTGATGACGGCTGGAAATTTGCTTTGCGGCTTTCTAGCGGTTTTAACGATCTTCAAGGGAATGCAAGCGATCGATCTCGTCGCGGCCAAGCCCTTCTATGAGCGTGCGATGTTTTACATCTTCGGAGCGTGTTTGTTTGATCTACTGGATGGGCGGTTAGCTCGCCTTGGCGGACAGGAGTCGCCCTTCGGACAAGAGTTTGATTCGCTGGCTGACATGGTGTCCTTTGGGATTGCCCCTGCGATGTTGGTTTCCCGGGCTGTTCTTTCAGATTTGGAATGGCCCAATGCGCTCGATCCAGGCGGCAGTGGTATCACCTGGGCTATTGCTTTCATCTACCTTCTCTGTGGAGCGGTGCGTTTGGCCCGTTTCAATTGCCTCGCTCGCACTGGGAGTGGGGGACCGGACTTCCGGGGAATTCCAATTCCGATGGCAGCCGGCTTTGTCGCTTCCCTCACTTATCTGATTATCAGCATTGCTGAGAAGAAGGACGGCCTCACCTTGGGGCCATGGTCCTATGTTCTCGCCCTCATGATTCTGGGTGTCTCTTTTCTCATGGTGAGTAACATCACGTATCCAAGTTTCAAAAAAATTGATTTGAAGACGAAGGTGAACATTTGGACTCTTCTTGGAGCCGCAATTCTCCTAGGGATTTTGATTAAGTTTCAACTTTATGCACCATCGGTGATTTTTATTGGGTATCTCATGATTCCGCTTTTCCGCAGAAAAAGTAAAGGAAAGTATAAGGAAAAGATGTGTTAATCTTACTTATTCCCGTAAATTTAAGTTTTTATAAAAACTTATTGACCCAATATGCCTATTTGGCTAAGTGGCCATCAGTCGAAGTTGTTTACCCTGATGCAAACCACTCAAATTTTTAAAATTCTCGCGCTCCTCGTCTTATTGATTGGGGGAGAAACTCAAGCTTCGACCTATATTGTAAAGCCTTCTGAGACCTTCTACTCGATTGCGAAACGCTATGGTGTCGACGTTAATCAACTGATGAAGGTCAATAAGTTCAGGGATGCTCGGACTCTTAGGGCTGGCCAGCGGATCTCGATTCCCTCAAGCAAGTCCACTTCTTCCAGTAAGAAAGCGTTCAAACCGACGAAGAAATCCCTCCGCATTGTTCTCGATGCAGGTCATGGTGGAAAAGATAAAGGGGCTTGTTGGCATGGGGTGCGTGAATCGGATCTCAATCTCCGGGTCGTAAGTCGGGTCCAAGCGCGCCTGGAGGCTCGCGGGTATGACGTGGCAATGACGCGGACAAGCGATGTTTTTATCTCTCTCGCAAAAAGAGCGAAGTTAGGGAACCGTTACCGTAATTCTATTTTCGTTAGTGTTCATTTCAACGCGTCTTCCGACACCAGGGTGCATGGTGCGGAAACATTCTACGCCGGCGGAAAGGAGGGCTACTACCTCGCTTCCTCTATTCAATCAGAGCTTGTTAAGAAGCTGAAAGTTGTGAATCGGGGTGCTCGGATTGCTAAGTTTACGGTGCTGACGGCAACCCGTTGCCCGGCTGTGCTGGTGGAGTGTGGATTTATCAGTAATTCCTGGGAGCGGGAGCGCTGTAAAACTTCCAATTATCAATCGACTGCCGCTCAAGCGATTGTTGCAGGAATTGAGCGCTACGACCGTTCCTTCTAGCCGAGTTATTCGCGATCCTTGGGGGCTGAGGATTGCAAAAATGATATTTTCAGATAAGTGAGAGCCTTCATAACACTGACTTTGTGACGCAAAGTAGTTTTCAGCAATCGACGGTGACCACCTTCTCTTCGGAGCGGTCAATTTTTTCACCCAATAACTTTGTGGAGCAAAGCGAAAAGCCCTTCGAAGTTCACCTCGCGGACCATTGGGGGATGTGCTTTGGGGTTCGAGATGCGGTTGAGCTTGCTGAAAGATCGGCGAAGGGGGGATATTACCATTCTGGGGCAGCTCGTTCACAATGAGGTGGTTCGTGAAAGTCTCCGAAAAGCAGGGGCTAAGGAGGGGCAGCTCTTTGGTGAGCAGGCATCGACATCCGAGGTTCTCATCACGGCGCATGGCTCCTCCAATCAGCAAAAAGACCGCTGGGCGCAAAAAGGCCATCTTGTTCGCGATGCCACCTGCCCCTTGGTAAAGAAGGCGCATAGCGCTCAGACGACTCAGCCCATTGCCCGTGTTCGTGAACTTGTTGATTTGCTTAAGAAGCATCATCCCGAGAGCGAAGTCCGATTCCGCGACACCGTTTGTCAGCCGACTAAAAACCGACAGCGAGCTCTCCATAATCTTGCCCGGAAAGTGGATCTCGTCCTCGTTGTAGGGGGAGAGAACTCAAACAACTCCCGCCAGCTTGCCGAGACGGCAAAAGCGTTGGGATGTATTACCCGGCGGATTGCTTCCGCAGAGGAGATAGACCCACGTTGGCTGGAGGGAATATCCCGGGTAGGCGTTACTGCGGGGACCTCGACCCTGATGGGATGTGTCAAGAAGGTGATCGGGAAGCTCGAAGATCTTGGGGGAAAATCCGTCAAATGAAGATTAAACTCTGGATCGAGCGCTTTCGACAAAACTCAGATGATGAGGTCTTGGATTAGTCCGCGGGGGTGACGCTCGATCTCTCCATCAGACACACACTCGCTGCCAGCCTAGCGATATTCTAACTCGGAGAGTCGGGCGAAGGATCGACTCTTTTTTGCTATGCAGAAAAGGTGGGAACGGCTCCTGGTTATGAGCAATACCCCTAAGCTCTCCGTCTTTTTCTAAACGAAGAGCACTGTCACGCGTTGATGCTGGCAGGCATGGTGGCGCGTCTGGATGGAGAACTTTTGAGCAGGCAGTGGAGCGCAGACCTCGCCCGCTGGGGGGAAAACTAATCAACATTGAATTCCATCTACAGATATTTTTGACTGCCGAGATTATTGCGGAAGCTTATTACAATCCCTTAAGGCGATTCTCGGGGGATTCCGTGATCGAGAAATCCTGTGCTCGGATCCTTAAGGATAAAATTGGATACTTAGGCTTTCATGCCGCCTTTTTTAATTCGTAGATGGCTTCTTAGTCACCGTGGTCGAGGGGGCTCTGGCGAGGGCAGTTCACTCTGATTCTAAAAGTCGTTAAATGGAGCGTTTGGCTCGATCATCATCGCTGTTTCAGGGATCTTGGTGTGGAGTGGGTGGGGTTTTTGACCGGATTACGAAAGCGGAGCGGCCTTCTACTCGTCGAATTTTAAATGAGACTTTGCCGTCTAACTGGTATTCACTCCCGGAGGCAAGGTCTGACCTATGAAAAAACAATTTCTTCTTTCCCTCGCCCTCACCGGATTAATTTTCAATGCGGTTTTTGCTCAGGGCCCCCGCCCTCCGCGTCCTTTGGCAAAAGAAGCGCCTCGTCTGCAGGGCGAAATGAAAGAGCTGGGTCGTATCGCCGATAAGATCGACGCGTGGAAGCTTGCCTCAATCGACGGAGCTGATTTTTTCAATAAGGATCAGGACGAAATTCGTAAGCAATACAAAGAGCTTTCTGAAAAGATCCGCCAGGCTACCATCGAGGATCGTATTACGGAAGAGGATGGCCGTAAATTCCTCGCTGAGTTGATCGGAATCGGAAAGAGGTCGAAGAAAGGAGCGAACAACACTGAAACGAGTATCAGAGCCCTCGATGGAGCGGTACAGAAGCTCAAAAAAGACGACGTGAAGACCGAAGCGCTCACGCCTAAGCTGAACAAACTTCAGTGGCTCATGAACGAGGTTGCCTTTTATGGTATGGATACTGGAGATATTTCCAAAGGTCGTATTTCTTCCCTTAAGCGAAAGCTCGATAGCCTTTCCTCGAAAGAAAAGTCAGCGAAGTCAAATGGTGAAGTCTCTGATCGCGAGCGCGAAAAGCTCGACGAGAAGGCCAGCGATATCTGGGGCGATCTCGTGAAGCTTCTTCGTGAAGACTAAGCCTGATGAGCGTCGAGCACTTGCTTAAAAAGAGCGAGTGCTTGCGAGACTTCATCCGCCGTGACATTGAGTGGTGGCAGAAGGCGGAGGATGTCTGGTCCCGCTGGTGGCACGAGGAGTCCGAGCTTGATCAGTTCCTTGCAAAGGTGGATCGAAGGAACGGCACCATCGGGGATCGATAGCTGACTCGTATCGATTTCGATTCCCAAGATAAGTCCGGCTCCCCGGATTTCCGTGATCGCGGGATGATCCCATTCGGAAATGGTTTCACGGATTTGCGCTTCCCGGGCGTTAACGTTCGAGACGAGATCGTCCTCGATGATTGTCTTGATGACCGCTGCGGATACGGCCGAGGCGAGTGCGTTGCCGCCGTAGGTAGATCCATGACTTCCGGGGCCGAGAAGTGGGGCGTGTTTTTCCGCAACCCAAAAGGAGCCGATGGGAAAACCTCCGCCCATTCCCTTGGCCCAGGATATGCCATCGGGTTTGAGCCCGGGGGCGATCGTCTCCCAGCCGTTGAGCGTTCCGGTCCGGCCCATGCCGCACTGAACTTCGTCGAGTAGAAGGAGGATGTCGTGTTTCTTTGCGAGAGCGGCCAAGCCCTCGAGGAATTCCTTGGTGGCTACTTTTACGCCGCCTTCGCCCTGAATTGGTTCGATCAAAAAAGCAGTGGTCTTTTCCGTAATCGCCGCCTCGACTGCTTCCAGATCATTGAGAAGAGAATAGACAAAACCGGGGAAAAGAGGGCCGAAGCCATCGTGAATCTTCCCTTGAGCCGTGGCAGACATTGCTCCGATCGTTCTGCCGTGGAAGGACTGATTGAAAGTGATGATTTCATGACGTGCGCTTTCGATTCCATGTCTCCGGGCGAGCTTGATGAGGCCGTCATTGGCTTCTGCTCCTGAATTGGAGAAGAAGATCTTGCCTGGTTGCTGCACCACTTTTTCAACGATTAACTCCGCGAGATCGGATTGCTGTTTCGTGAAGTAGAGGTTTGAGCAATGTATGAGCTGGTTCGCTTGTTCGGTGATCGCCGAGGTGAGCGCAGGATGGCAGTGCCCGAGAGCGCAGGTCGCAATGCCGGCGCAGAAATCGAGATACTCACGACCTTCTTCATCCCACACACGGGTCCCTTGACCCTTAGCGAGGGCGAGGGGGAACCTTCCGTAAGTTTGGAGAACATACTGGCTGTCTTTTTCGATGGTGGTCATGAGTTCTTGGGCTGAATTGTTGGCAGGTTGGGAGAGGATTTGGAAGCCTTTGCGCTTAAGCTTCCAGGTGGCGACGATGGTGATCGTGGCTCCGATGATCTCGAGGGCCCCGAATTGTTCACCGAAAAGGAGGCATGCCAGCTGGTGATATGATCAAAACACCATTACCGAAGGGCCGAGCGAAGCGATAGGGCGACGCGGCGTCGGTGAATGAGTTTGTGAGGGTTGATCACGGCGGGGTGATGGGTGATGAGGTGGGCTTTGTCAAGAGGGTGAGCTGGCTTTGGATGGCGAAGTTCGTTAGAAATCTCCATGTCCGAAAAGGAACGGGCCGCACAAAACCTCGAAACGATCCGCTCGATGATGGAGCGGGCGACGGTGTATCGCATGATCTCGGGGCCGACAGCTTTGTTTGCGGGATTGCTCGCGGTGGTGTTGCCTTGGATTTTTCCATTGTTCGAGGGGATGAAATTGTCCTCGGAATGGAAATGGGTTTGGTGTCGCAGGCACGATCATAATCTTTAATACCGTGCTGGTAATTATTAAGGCAAAAAGGGAAGGAGAGAGTATCTTTTCGCCGGGACTGCGAATGGGATTACGGGAGATTTTACCAGCGATGGTGATCGGTTTTGTGATTGGCTTGTTGCAGCCCCAGAATTTCCATCCAGTGACTCTGGCATGGATTTTTGCACCTTATCTACGGCCTCTACGTCACCTTCATCGAGAACAAGCGCTCTTAATGGATCTTTCCAAGCTTGATAAGCTCATTCATGAAAAGGCACGGCTGGGCATTATGTCCTTGCTGGTGTCACGTGCCGAGCGATGGACTTTTCAGGATCTCAAGAGCGAGTTGAAGATGAGTGATGGGAATCTCATCACTCATTTGCGAACCTTGGCAAAGGCCGACTTTGTCGTTTCCGAAAAGGTGGAAGGAGTAGGACGGTCTCAGACTTTTTATGAGCTGACGGAAGAGGGGCGAAGTGCCTTCAAGTCCTACATTGCGGAGCTTGAGAAAATTCTGAGGCGCTAGTTGGCCAAGATGTTTCCGGGAGCTCCCGCGAGGATCTTGTGGAAGGGGGAGAGCCCTGCGAGGATCGTTTTCCAAAGTTCGCGGTCATGGTTCAGGCTGAGAATCGAGTCTGGCATCGGAACGACGAACCAGGAATCGCTCTCCACTTCATCTTCCAGCTGATCTTTGCTCCATCCGGTGTAACCTACGAACGCTCGCACGAGTGCTCCGGAGTTTTGGGTATGTCCCATGGCTTGCTCGGCAGAGATGCGGGTGGCGAAGCGGAGATAGGAGTCTTCTTCCCAGAAGGCAGCGAAGGTCATATGGCCTTTCGATACGGGACCTCCGATATGAACTTGCACGTGTGAAATAGGGGCGAATTCTTTCGCGGTGAGGAGATCGCCCACCATTTGTCCGGAGGGATGGTTTATGATGAGCCCAAATGCGCCGTCGGAAGGGCTGTGCTCAGCGAGAAGAATCACGGAGTGGTCGAAGGAGCCATCGCGGAGAGTGGGGCTGGAAAGGAGAAGCTTTCCTTCGAGGGGGGAGGATGATTTAGGCACGCATTAGGGTCGCTCTACTTTTGCGGTGGGTCAAGGCAGCACGCGGCGGAGTGCGAAAAAACTCGCGAGTATTGCTCATGCAGGGTGGCGCTGAGAAGATCCCCGAAAGCGAATCTAGCGAATTAAGACGAATCAGATTGGCCCTGATTTGTATTACGGCTTGATTGAATCGCCCTATTTAACGAAGGTCTAGTGCTCATGAATAAAGAAGCACTTGCTAGAGTAGCAGCTGAGGCCCGTGGCCTCGCGATCGATGGCGTCAACGCATGTTCGTCCGGTCACCTTGGTCTCCCTCTTGGTTGCGCAGATATGGGCGCCGTTCTTTTCGGTAACGCCCTCAATTTCAACCCCGCTGCGCCAAAGTGGCTCAACCGCGACCGCTTCATTCTTTCTGCAGGTCACGGCTCGATGTTCATTTACAGTTGGCTCCATCTTGCTGGTTACGCGGTGAGTCTCGACGATGTGAAGAGCTTTCGGAAGCTGCACTCGATTACTCCGGGTCATCCCGAGTATGACGAGACACCCGGAGTTGAAGCGACTACGGGGCCCCTCGGACAGGGAGTTGGTAATGCAGTGGGTTACGCTCTTTCCGGAAAACGTGCGGCAGCCCACTTTAACACGGCCGAGCATATTATTTTCAATCATCATGTCGTCGCTCTCGCTGGTGACGGCTGCCTTCAGGAAGGAGTGGCGCAAGAAGCGATTGCTTTCGCGGGACACAACAAGCTCGATAACCTCATTCTGATTTATGATTCAAATGACGTTACTCTCGACGCCATGGCTGACGTCACCCAAGGATGGGACCCTGAACAGTATTTTCAGTCTCTTGGTTGGAATGCGGTGACTGTCAATGGTCACGATCAGACTGCTTTCCTAAATGCTTTCAGTGCCGCCAAGGCAAGTAGCGGAAAGCCAACGGTGATCATCGCCAAGACCGAGATTGGTCGTGGCATTCCTGAAGTTGCAGGCAAGGCCGCAGCGCACGGTGAAAGTGGAGCGAACTTTGCGGAGACCGCTCGTGCGGGTCTGGGACTTCCTGAGGGAACTTTCTTCGTCTCTGAAGAAACTCGCACTTACTTTGCGGAGCAGGCCACGAAGCAGGCTGAAACGTTTAGTCAGTGGCAAGCAACTTATGAGGCATGGTCTACCGCAAATCCTGAGCTCTCAGAAGAGCTTACCAGTGGAGTTTCCAAAGCGGTTCCGACGGATCTTTCCGAGCAGATTCCTGAGTTTGCTGCTGACTATGCCGATGCCACTCGTGGTGCTGGTGGCGTCGTGATCAATGCGGTGGCCAAGGCGATGCCTAACTTTATCACCGGTTCGGCCGATCTTTATGGATCGACCAAAAACTACCTTAAGGGAGAGGGCGACTATTCTGCGAGTAATCCTACAGGCCGGAACATTTGGTTCGGAATTCGTGAGCACGCGATGGGCGCGATCTGCAATGGCATCGCTTATGACGGACTTGTGCGCGCGAGCGGCGCGACCTTCCTGGTCTTTGCTGATTACCTTCGTCCTGCAATCCGTCTTGCTGGTCTCGCCAAGCTTCCTGTCACTTACATCTTTACCCACGACTCCGTTGGAGTGGGTGAAGACGGACCGACTCACCAGCCGGTTGAGACGGTCAGTGGATTGCGCGTTGTTCCGAATCTCGATGTCATCCGTCCCGCGGATCCGGAAGAGGTTGCGGGCGCATGGATTTCAGCGATGCAGCGCATCGATGGTCCTACGGCACTGATCTTGAGCCGCCAGAAGGTGCTGACCTTGAAGCAAGTTTCTCCAGAGACCCGCCGCGAGGGAGTTCGTCAGGGTGCTTACATTCTCCGTAAGGAAGAAGGAGCCCTCGAGTGCATCATCATGGCGACTGGTTCCGAAGTTGAAGCGGCGCTGAATGCGGCCGAGCAAATTGGCGCAGGTGCGCGGGTTGTTTCGGCACCTTGCTTGGAGCGTTTTGATCGTCAGTCGGCTGAGTATCGGGAAGAGGTTCTTCCTGCTGCTTGTCGCAAGCGTGTTGCTATCGAAGCGGGCGTTAGCGGTCTCTGGCACAAGTATACCGGACTTGATGGCGCGGTAGTGGGAATTGATCGCTTCGGAATTTCCGCACCTGGTGATGTTGTTCTCAACACTCTCGGGATGAATGCTGAGACGATTGTGAAAGCGCTTGGTTAGGAAGTGATGCTATTTTCCAAAAGCGGGCTCTGGAAACAGGGGCCGCTTTTTTGTGAGCAGATTATTGGAGGGAGTGATGGGCTACGCGACCCGGAGGTCGCGGCCACGGTGGCTAGGTGAGATAGAGAATGGCACCGCAGTTGTCGCACTCGGCGATGCTTTCGCCGGACTTGGCAGCGATGAAGGTAGAGTTGACGACCTGAAGGTGGCAGGAGCTACAGATGCGCTCGGAGTTGACGGCGGCGACTGCGTGGCCTTCGCATTTGATAAACAAGCGGGTGTAATCGGCGAGGAGATCTTCTTCGACCTTCGTATTTTCCGTTATCCGTGTTTCCTGAAGATCGGTGAGTTCATTTTTGCGCTCATCGGAACGGGTATGGAGGATGGAAATCTCTTCGTCCACGATGGTCTGGGTCTTGGCGAGTAGGGCTTCAGCCGCGACGATACTTTCGCGACACTGGTCGGACTTTTCCATCAATTCGAGTTCCTGAGTTTCGAGTTCGTCGACCATTTCCTCGTAGCGGATGACTTCTCTTCCAAGCTTCTCGTATTCCTCGTTCTTTTTCGTCTCGAATTGTTGAACTTTAAGCTTCTCGATGGTGGTTTTCCGGGTGCCGCGATCGAGATCGACATTTTTCGTGGCTATCTCGTTTTGTTGGTAGGCAGATTTCGCGGAGGCGAGCCCGGCGGCATCATTTTCAAGACGCTTTTGGGCGAGATCTTGCTCTTTGGGAATCCGCTCCAACTCTTTATGAATGACTTGAATTCGTTGATCGAGCTCTTGAATCTTGATGAGTTGTTGAACGTCTTCCCGCATGCTTTAGGAATAGCTGGGGTAGCTCAGGAGGTCAAGGAGTGGCGCTCGCGTGTTTCCTACCCCTTCTCCTTCTCCTTCTCCTGCTCCTGCTCCTGCTCCTAGTCCTAGTCCTAGTCCTAGTCCTAGTCCTGCTCTTCTTTTTATCCTTCTTCTTTTTTAAAGTCTTTTCCGCGGCGGCCTTCTTGATGGCACCTTTCTTTTTAGATTCCGGCTTGATCTTTGAATTGGGGACTGTCTTAGGTTCCTCTTTTTGGTGGGGCGCTGATGCCTGTATGCTTTCTTTCTTGAAGACTAATTTGAGCAGAAGGAAAGTAGCAACGAGGCTGATGGTCGGGGTGAGGACCCACCACTGTTGTGCCGCCGTTGCCAGGATGGGAGCGAGGGGCACGAAGAGAAGAGTGATGGGTTTCTTTGTCTGGAGGAGAAGAGCGAGGATAATGAGGATGGAGATCTCGATCCAGAAGGGGAGTCGGTGGAAGGAGATTGGAGCGCGCGGTAGTCGTGAGCCGAGGTGGCTGAGGGAAAAGTCAAGTTGCCGAAGATGGACGGGGTCGTTTTGAGAGATGAAGACGACTTTTGGTGGGGAAGGTTGCTTTTCGGGGTCGATGAGCGCTTCCATGGGCGTCGTTTCTCCGAGTTCCGCTATGCGCGGGATCTCGATGGTTCCGTCCTCACCAAGAGGAAGGACGGGTCCGGTGGTGCCGACTCTGAGCTGCCCGTTTTTGGATAGGAAAACATCGGCAGGCGCGTGGCCGGTGTTTGCGATGAGGGAGGCGAGTTCAAGAGAGGGGAGAATGCGATCTCCCCAGCGAGCGAGAATGGGGAGGGAAATAGTGTCGTTCTCGATTTGGGGTTGGGAGTTTTCGAGAAGGCGAAATCCATAGAGCTTTCCAGTGGCGGAAGGGTCGGCGGTGACAGCATTGACTTCGGGAATGAGCGAGATGTCGGTCTCGATATTCCCGGGAGGCAAGACTGATGCCTTCAGGGAGTCAGGGAAGGGCTGGGAAGTCGAATCAAGCCGAAGGGTGATTCCCAGGGCAGAACTCGGGAAGCTTGCTATTTCGTGATCGAGGGCACGAAGTTCGAGTTCCACCGAATCTTCCCAGGAGAGAAGGGTGGAGACAGTGGCATGATCGGCCCCGTGGGTTCGAACTGCATTGAGAGCGAAGAGCCAATCGGTGACGGAGGAATCGTCCGAGGTGGAAAGGGCGCGGATGGCTTTCTTTTCGGAGTCATCATGGCTGACATCGTCCGGACTGATATCGAAGACGCGGACTTGGAATTCCTTGAGCGGTTCGCGCTCGACGAGGGTGTCATTCTTTTGGGGAAACCAAAAGAGGGCATGCTCGAGCTCGATCAGTGGCTTTAGGTGGGGAAGCTTGAACGACAAGGCCACTCCCAGCGCAAGGGGGAGGAGGCAGAGGAGGAGTTGTTGTCGGCGGGCTGCTTTCAAGAGAGCGATTTATGAACCGCTTGGCGTGCCGGGGGAATTCGAAAATGAGGGCACTAGAGGTATTCTTTCAGGCTGTCTTCGAGTGGAGTGTCATGGATGACTTTCTTAAGCCCGGCGACGGCGGCGGGAATCTGCTCGAGATACCACTCGTTATTCTGGTTGTGGCCTAGGTTGGCGAAGGCTCCGAGGGCCTGCATGAGGCGCTGGACGGCGCAATCCTTGAGGATGGGCTCGATGGGCGTGTCCTCGGTCACTTCTTCCCAGAGTTCGAGCATTTTTTCGCGATCTTCGGCGGTGTGCGCCATGTAAGGATCGTAAAGGAGCGAGGCGAGGTCGTATTCCTGTCGGCCCATGCGGAGGCCCTGAAAATCGATGACGTAGCATTTTCCGTCTTTTAAAAGAAGGTTCTGCGATTGGTAATCGCGGTGGACCATGTGTGGGGAGGTGGCTCCGAGGCGCTTGCTGAGACCTGCTAAGATGGGATCTTCCCGGAGGGCCGTGCCGTCTTTTTCAAGGTGAGTTTCGACGAAGTGCTCAATAAAATATTCCTGCTCCCACTGATACATCGCGGCATCGAATTTCGGCTGAAGGGCGAAGTCCTTGGGCGGGCGGGTGTAGAGGAGCTTATCGAGTTGCTCAAAGGCGCAGCGATAGTAGGGCTCGCGGATTTCCCAGGGTTTCCCTTTTAAAGAGGTGAGATCGATGTCGCCGAGATCTTCGACGAGGGCGACATGGCGGCCGATATTATCGTAAAGAACTTCGGGGACATTGAGGCCCGCGCTTTCAAGGAATTGGCCCACGGGGAGGTAGTTTGCGTTGTCCGAGCGATCGAGGGTATAGTGGACCCCAATTAAGTTCATATAGCCCTCCGGCTTGATGCGGATGATGGTGCGACCGGATGCGCCCTTCTGGATGGGCTCCATGAGAACCTTATGCGTCGGCTCAAGATTGAGGTGGGCACGGACGGCAGTCAGAAGGGTGTCGGCAGGCATGGTGAAGGGGGAGGAGTGTTTATAGGTCGGCGTCCGTGTGAATACCGGTTGCGGAGGAATTGCTGTGAACGACGCACTTTGTCAATTGCGCATCTGCTGAAACGCTCGTTCCGGGCCAGAGGATGGAATCGGTCACGACAGCATTTTCGCCGATTCGGCAGGCGTCGCCGATCCAGGAATTGGTGACTTTTGCTGAAGAATGGACCTCGGCGGAGGTTGAAATTTGAGCTGGTTTGTGGAAACTGGCTTCGAGATAGCTCTCGCGTTCGCCGAGATCGAGCCAAGAGCATTGCTTCACATTATAGGCTCCGAGCTGTTTTTTCGAAATCAGCTCGAGAAAAGGGGAAATCACGGAGATTTTTTCGTGATCGGGAATCAAATCGAGGATTTCGGGGTCAATACAGTAAATACCGGTGAACTGGTGAGTCCCCGGTTTGCCGTGGACCATTCCTTTGATGTCCGTGACTTGGTATCCCTCAAGGGCGAGGTGTTGGGCCGGACCATCTTGCCTGACGGCCAAGGTGGCGATGTTGTTCCCCATCATGTGTCCCGTGATGAGCTTATCGAGGGGGAGGTCGGTGAGAATGTCTCCATTGTAAACGAGGGTGGAATCGTTTCCCATCCACTCGGCGATATTTTTGATGCCCCCCCCGGTTTCGAGAAGGTCGGGCTCATAGAAGAAGCTCAGGCTGGCACCGCGATAGGTCGCATCGGGGAAGGCGGCGGGCCATGCCTCTGGAAGATGGTGGGTGTTGATCGCGATCTCAACAATCCCGGCCTTGATGAGATGGTCCATGGCATGGGTGATCAGAGGCCGATTTTCCAGAGGAATGAGAGGCTTTGGCAGAGTGTCGGTGAGAGGCTTGAGGCGAGTGCCGAGTCCGGCTCCGAGAAGAAATGCTTTCCGCATAAGAGCGAGGTAGCATGAAAGGACGAAATTTGAAAACTGTGAGCTAAATTTTGCAAGATCGGCAGCCTTGTCATATTATCTAGAGCGTGAAATCCACGGTATACTCTCTTCTTTTAGCCTCGCCCGTGCTTGCTCTGCCTGAGAGTTACGAAATTTCAACTTGGGCCGAGCCCTTTGAAATCGAATATCCCGCTGCAATTACGGCGTCTGCCGATGGCACTATTTATGTTTCTTGCGATCGGAATGGATCTCTGGGGAAAGACAAAGATGTGGGCAAGATCGTGGCTTGTAGTGATACTGATGGCGACGGGAAGGCGGATCGCTTCATTGATTTTGTCCCCAAGATCGACAGTCCGCGGGGCGGGCACTTTGTGCGGGATACTCTTTATTTGATTCACCCGCCGTTTTTGAGTTCGTTTCGCGATACGACGGGCGATGGGGTGGCTGATGAGCACAAGGTGCTTCTCGAGAATTTGGGGGTGGGACTTAGTCATCCCCGCGGCTCTGACCACACTACGAATGGCTGTCGCATGGGAATCGACGGCTGGCTTTACATTGCGGTCGGTGATTTCGGGATGGAGGCCACAAAGGGGACGGATGGTCGAGTCGTGACGCTGCATGGCGGCGGGGTGGCCCGGGTGCGACCCGATGGTAGCGAGCTTGAAGTATTCTCTTACCACACGCGGAATATTTGCGATGTCGCAATTTCTCCTCAACTCGACCTCTTTAGTCGCGACAATACGAACGATGGTAAGGGCTGGAACATCCGAGTTCATCATCACACCAATGGGGTCGATCATGGCTATCCACGTCTCTATAAAAACTTCACCGATGAAGGGGTAACTCCACTCTTTGATGGCGGTGGCGGAAGTGGTACCGGTGCGCTTTATCTTGCGGAGCCGGGTCATGAAGAAATGCTCCTTACTTGCGATTGGACGACCGGGAAAATCTACCACGACAAGCTCACTCCGAATGGTGCGAGTTTCAAGCTGAAGGAATCGGTCTTTCTCGATCTTGAACGTGCGGTGGATATCGATGTCGATGGAGAATCAAACCTCTATGTCTGTGACTGGCGCGGCGGTCGTTTCCGTTATGCTGGAGAAGGTGTGAAAGTGGGTCTCATCCAGAAGCTTACAAAGAAGGGCCTGAAGGCGGAGAAATTTCCTGATTTGGTGAAAATGTCGAATGCAGATCTCGTGAAGCAATTCGAATCACCCTCGGCCGTGCGTCGACTCGAAACCCAGCGCGAAATCTTGGCGCGGGGAGGCGATGAATTGTGGGGTCTTCTTCTGGAGGCGGGAACCTCGATGAAGGCCCGGAATAGTGTGACGGCGGCTGTCTTTACGCTGGCGCAGCTGGATCAGGAGAAGTGGAAGATGGGACTCGTTGCCCAAGTGAGTCGGGATATTCCGGTTAATGATTTTAAGGAGTTGATGGTGCGTTCGATTGCGGATCGGGATGTCGCTGGGCTTGAGGTTCTGGTAGGTCATTTTACGGAGTTTTTGGTAATTGATACCAAGCCGGTTCAACTGCAGACGCTTGTCGCCTTGATGCGGATGGGGGCGAAGGCGAAGGGGAGTTCGACGGCGATTCTCAAGCTCGCGAGATCTACGAAAGATGAACGTCTTCATCACACCGCGATTCAGGCACTTGTTGCGATAAGTGAAGTTGAGGTGCTGCTTGGTGCGACTGATCAAGCGGCTGCTCTCTTGGCTCTGCAACGACTGCACGATCCTGTGGTGGCGTCGGCGTTGATTGTGCAGCTGATGTCGGCTGACGAGAAACTACCATTGATTGGGGTGCTGGCGCGACTTTATCATCAAGAGGGAATGTGGGATTTGAAGGCTTGGTGGGGGACGCGTCCGGATGACCGGGGGCCGTATTTCACTCCGACGGTTTGGAGTGAGACGGAGTCGATTAAGAGTGCCTTGGAGAGGGCTTTCGTGACGCTGGATATGGAAGGGAAAAGGCAAGCGATGGCGCTCTTTGGAAAGAATCGTTTGCCAATTTCATCGATGGATTTGGGGGATCAGGATCCGGTTGGGTTGGCCTTGATTTCGACTTCGCCAAGTGAGTCTGAAGCAGCGTTGCTCGTGGATGCTGCAATTGACAAAAAGCGTGACTGGTCGCTGCGGATAAAGTGTTTCAGGACATTGGCTAGGGTGCCCAATGGTGGGAGTATTCGTCCGCAGCTTAAGGTCCTGGGAAGTTGGCTCAAGCGTGGTGAATATCCGGATGATGTGGAACGCGAGGTGCTTGATTTTACGAATCAGTCGGACTTGATTAACTTTAGGCGTCCGCTGCGCGAGGTGGCGGCGAAGTCAGATGTTCAAACGAGCCGAGTGGCTTGGCGTGCCTTGTTGACGCAGGCCCAAAGTCCGCTGGCGAAGGATCGTCATCGTGATGCGATTCAGAAAATTTTAGCCAAGAATCCTCGTGAAGAGGGGCTATTTTTGGCTCTTGCCGATTTGTTGTTACCTGGATTTGAGTCGCAGATTAAGAACGCGATTGAGAGTGATAATGACACCTTGATTATGGCAGCGAAGCGGGCTCGAAAGTTGATTCAGGAAGCGGGTGCTTCCTCTGGAAAACGCGTGGCAGAGTTGAAGTTGGACGATGTGATGAAGTTGGTGATGGAAGGGCAGGGAAATGCGGAGAAGGGGAAAAATCTCTACATGCAACAAGGGTGTATTGCTTGCCACGCGGTGGATCAAGCGGCGGTGCAAAAGGGACCCTATCTAGGGTCGGCTGGAAGTAAGTTTACGAGGGACTATTTGATCCAGTCGATTCTCGATCCCAATGCGGTGGTGGCTCAGGGCTTTCAAACTGAACTGGTCACGCTCAACGATGGCACGGCTCACATGGGCTTTGTGACACGGGAAGAAGATGGGATTGTCGATCTTCGTGATATCGCGGGAGCAGTGAAACAGCTTAAGGAAAGTGATATTAAGAAGCGCGATCATCAGGCGACCTCGATGATGCCTCCCGGGCTGGCGTTGGGGCTCACGGTAGAGCAGTTTGTTGATCTCATCGACTATCTTGGAAGTTTGAAAGAGGGAGGAAAGTAGAAAAATTCCCTCTTGTGAGAAGGTGGGCGCTTCGGCATCTTCGGATTCATGCGTTTTTTACTTTTGTTCACTCTTACTCTTTCTTCCTATCTCATGGCCCTCCCTCCCGGACTTCACACGGCCGAATCAAAGGTTCCCGACTTCGAGCTTCCTGTTCTTTTTCCAGAAGGGACGAGCGCAGCTGAGTGGAATGACGATCTGCGGGCGGAGACACTGACGCTCTTTGAAAAGGAGATGTTCGGTAAGGTTCCGGCAATCAGTAGAAAAGCTTCTGCCAAACTTGGGAAGAAAGTGCCCGATTTTCTGAACAGAAAGGCGGTTCTTCAGGAGGTCGTGGTTTCTCTCGTGGGTAAAGAGGAAGGTCCGAAACTGAATCTATTGATCATTACGCCAAGTTCAGCGAAAGGTCCGATACCTGTTTTCCTGGGGCTCAATTTTAAGGGGAATCATACCATCCATGCGTCCGAGGAGATCACGGTTGGCGGGGAGAGTCAGGTTGCGCGTGGAGAACGGGCGGGGCGCTGGCAGGTGGAGAAGATTATTGAGCGCGGCTATGGCTTGGTGACGGCTTTTTATGGCGACATTGATTTGGATAAAAACGATGGCTTTAAGGATGGAATTCATGGAGCCGTCGAATCGTCCGAGAAGCGCGATGGTTCCTCGTGGGGGTCGATCGCTGCTTGGGTCTGGGGCTTAAGTCGGGGGCTCGATTTTCTGGAAACTTATGAGCCGGTTGATGGCTCCAAGGTGGTCGTCTTCGGGCACTCGCGGTTGGGGAAAACTTCTCTTTGGGCGGGCGCGACTGATGAGCGTTTTGCGGGCGTCATTTCAAATAACTCGGGCTGTGGCGGTGCGGCACTGAGTCGTCGTGCTTTTGGGGAGACCGTCGGACGGATCAACAAGTCCTTTCCACATTGGTTCTGCAAGAATTTCCATGCCTATGGAAAGCGTGAAAATGAGTTGCCTTTTGATCAGCATCAACTCGTTGCTTTGATGGCGCCGCGACCGGTCTATATCGCGAGTGCGCAGGACGATCAATGGGCGGATCCGAAGGGGGAGTTTCTCTCGGCGAAATATGCCGATCCAGTCTATCGGCTTCTTGGTAAGGATGGATTGGATCAGGAGGAGATGCCTAAGGTAGATCAGCCAGTTGGAAAAAAGATTCGCTACCACATGCGGAGCGGCAAGCACGATGTGAAAGCTTACGATTGGGATCAGTATCTCCGCATGATGGATGAATTGATTCGCTAGCCGGGATTGATTGAGAAGGGATCCGCAGATTGAACCAGTGGGCGCTTCCGCACTCTGATATGCCTGTCGATTATGCCCTATTTTTTTTCAGGACGGATCGTCGGCTCCAGTTGTTTGAGTTGAATGTTACGGAACCAAATGGGTTGCCCTTCTGCTTGCAGGGCGATGTGGCCTGAGGTGAGGCGTAGGGGGGATCCGGCTTGAAAGAGGGATTTTGTTTCAATGACGCGGCCTTTGGGATCGAGCTGGGGTTTTTGATAGCGGAGGACTTCCTTTCCGTTGACCCGATGGATAATTTCTTCATTGCCACGAACCTCCATTTCGATGCTCACCCATTGATCGGCGGGGAGGTTGGGGGCGGAGGATTGGACGATGTGCTGGGTGACGAGCTTGCCATCGATCTCGATATTGGTTCCGGGGGTGCAGACGTTTCCGGTGGGGCGCGGGCCCTTGCCTTCATCGGCGAGGAATTGGAATTCGATGCTGGCAGGGAAGCCTTGCTCGAGGGTCATGCTCTGTGGTGGCTGGGAGTGCGCCATGACGCCGCTGTTGAGATTCACGTAGCCGGGGGCGTCGGGCATCATTTTTCCGACGAATCTATATTCCATCCGGAGGATATAGTATGAGTAGGCGAGGTTGGTGTAGAGGTGGCCGAAGCGCTTGTCGAAGCTTGGGTATTTGTCGTATGCGCATTTTAGGATGCCGTCTTCGACGCGGAAGGTATCGAAGGTGTTATCGCCGAGGGGGTGCTTGGCGATCTTGGGAGTCCAGCCACTGAGGTCCCTGCCGTTGAAAAGAGAAATCCAGCCGGGTTCGTCGGCGGAGAGCGGGAGAATGAGAGCGAGGGAGACGAGGAGCAGTCGGATCATGGGGAAGGCTAGCGACTCTTTTGGCAGATTCCAAGTCAGAGCTTTGCGTAGGGAAGACGGGCGATTTGGGTGATGGAGAAGTAGGTGTCGAGGGCGGTGGAGGCGACGGAGTGGTTTTCGGCGAGATTGATGCTTCCGTCTTCTGCGAGGGAGTCATCCGGGATGTCGATGAGGGTGACGCGGCCGACGATGAGTTTGGTGCCATTGGTAGGAATGTCGATGAGGTCTTCGAGTTCGAGGGCGTAGCGGATTGGGCACTCTTTCACGAAGGGGGCGTGGATGCCGTCGAGGGTAAGTTCGGTGAGGCCGGTGGTGGCGAACTCTGAGGTATCATTGGGGTAGCGGGCGGCGCATTGATGGGCCTGCGGGTAGGTCGATCGGGTGACTTGGTTGATGGTCCACGATTTGGTGTCGATGATGTTTCGGAGGGTGTGGCGATCGACGGTGACGGGCCGGGTGACCATACCGATGAGGAGGGGGGAGGAGCCGAGGTGGGTGACGCTGGAAAAAGGGGCGAGGTTGGCTCGGCAATCGGTTCCGCGGGTGCCAACGAGGCAGACGGGCTTGGGTCCCGGTAGAGTGGTGGCGAGCTGGACGCGGGCGAGCTTTTCGAGGGCGTCGAAGTCTGAGGTGGTGATGATCATAGGGGTAAGGTCATTCTAGAATCAAGGAAATGCAACTGTGCGAGTAACTCTACTTTTTTCAGAGATTCACTGATCACTTCAACGATACTTTTAAGTTAGATAGTCGACACTGTCTTTTCCCCCAATCTGTCTTAAGAATCACATGGAAGTGAAGTGGAAGTCGAGCTGTGTTTATTGCGGCTGATGTCATAATTTCAACCGGCGGTTTCAACCCGGAAGTGCGCGAGTCAGTTGCTGAGGAAAATCTCATTAGGAGTTTTGGTGTCGAGGCATTTCCGGGGCCGATTGAGTTTTGATCCCACTTCCGTAATTTGATCATGGCCGTTTTAATCGAAGTCGGTTTTCTTCGGGAAAAATTAACGAACCAGGCCGTTGGTATTTTCGTTGAGACCCCGTTCCCATGAGCTGTAAGGATGCGCGAAGTAGGGTTGGTAGATCCAAGATCTCATCAATAGTGGCGTGAGCGGAAAGCTCTTTTCCATTATCGAAAGTGAGGGCGTAAAGCTTGTCACAATATTGTGACTATCCTGGTCATAATCGCCATGGAAACGTCTACAGCAGATCGACTTGGAGCTTTTACGATAATCGTAAAACCGGCTCCTTTGGATTACCCCTTTTTAAAAACAGCTAAGTGTTTGTCGACGGATTTTCCAGGGGCGTCGATGAGGGTTCTTGAATTTGGATTGACGATGGAGCCGACTTGGATGGCTCCGAGTTGTTCGAGGGCTTTGCTGGCCAGCGCGTGCTCCTTGTCGAAGTAGGAGGTGATGACGAGGAGGCCTTCTTCGTTGAGGCGCTCGAGGGCTTGGTCGAAGATTGCGGTCCAGACGGGTTTGTCGTTCCAGTAGTTTTGGTGACGTAAGAAGGCGATGTCGGGGGTTCCGACTTCTTGCAGGTCGAGGAGGCGGTCGCCGCGATGGACGATGAAGTCGGAGCTCGTTTTTTCTTCGAGTTCCTTTTTCCAGCGGGAGTTGGCTTGGCCGATTTCGGGGGCGCGGATATCGAGCCCCTGGATGTGGGCAGACTTTGATTTTTCAGCGAGGACCTTGGCGAGGACGCCGGTTTCATCGGCCCGGCCGCAGGCGAGGTTGAGAAGGCTGAGGTGGTCTTTGGTCTCTAGATGGGGATCGATGAGGTCACGGAGGTTCTTTTCCAGCTTTGCGAGGTCGCTTTGGAGGAGTTCGTGGAAGGGAGTGTGGGCCACGGGGACGAGGGTAGATGAACTCTGAGATTTGAACAGTGAGATTTGAGAGGCTTGGTTGTGGAGGTTGATCCGCCAATTACGCAGAGGGACGCAGATTGGTTGAGGAGGCGCTGAGCCACCGAGGTTTTTGGGAATTTGCTTCGGGGAAGTTTCAGGCGGAACCGCGGGCATTTGACTTGGATGAGGAGAATTGAAATTTAAGATTTTAGATTTGAGCACGAAAGGTGAGACTCTAGGCCGTGGACCTTCCGATCAGACCTCGTCGTAATCGTAAATCAGCTGGAGTGCGTGCTTTGGTGCGTGAAACTTTGCTGTCGCCTGGAGATTTTATTCTACCGCTTTTTCTTCATGATGGGGCGGAGGATGAGGTGATTGAGTCGATGCCGGGATGCAAGCGCTGGTCGCTTGAGGGCTTGGTAAAAGAAGCGGGGGAGGCACTTGCCTTGGGAGTTCCCGGAGTGGTAATCTTCCCGAAGATTGAGGCTTCTTTAAAAACGGGGGGTGCGGAAGAATGCTTCAATCCAAATGGGCTGATCCATCGTGCGATCAAGGCGTTGAAGGCGGCGCATCCTGAGCTGGTGGTGATGAGTGATGTGGCGCTCGATCCTTACAATGCGGATGGGCATGATGGATTGGTGGTTGATGGGGAGATTATGAATGATGAGACGGTGCGCGTCTTATGTCATCAGGCGGTGAGTCATGCGGAAGCGGGAGCGGATATCGTTTCTCCGAGTGACATGATGGATGGCCGCGTGGGCGAACTTCGGGAAGCGCTCGATGAGCATGGGCATGAAAACGTTTCGATCTGCAGCTACACCGCAAAATATGCTTCGGCTTACTATGGCCCGTTTCGGGGGGCTCTTGGGTCGGCGCCTAAAGCGGGAGATAAAAAGACTTACCAAATGGACCCGGCGAATCGTCGTGAGGCGGTAAGGGAGCTTCTTCTCGATGAGGAAGAGGGGGCGGATATTGTCATGGTGAAGCCTGCGGGGCCTTATTTGGACATCATTTCCGAACTCCGGGAGCACACTGCGCTGCCGGTGGCTGCATATCAAGTGAGTGGCGAATATCTCATGATCAAGAGCGCCTCGAAGGCTGGCTGGATTGATGAGGAAAAGGTGATGATGGAGAGTCTCATCGGGATTAAACGGGCTGGAGCGGATATTATTTTAACTTACTTTGCGAAAGAGGCCGCGTGGCTCTTGAAGTAAGAAAAGTTTTCGGAAGAGGGAGGATAAAATCTACGTAAAAGAACCGAATGAGTGACGATAAAGCGGCGGTCGAGAAACTGCACCAGAGCTACAAGCGGATGAAGGAGGAGCTTGCCCAAGTGATTGTGGGGCAGGATCAGGTGGTGGAGCAGGTCTTGATGGCGATGTTTTGTCGGGGCCACGCGCTGCTGGTGGGAGTTCCGGGATTGGCCAAAACGCTCTTGGTTTCATCGGTTTCAGAAGCGCTTCATCTGAAGTATAAGCGGGTTCAGTTCACTCCCGACCTCATGCCGTCTGATATTACCGGGACGGATGTTCTCGAGGTGGATCCCGAGACCGGACACCGTGGGTTTCGTTTTGTGGAAGGCCCGCTTTTCGGAAACATGGTGCTAGCCGACGAGATCAACCGGACTCCTCCAAAGACTCAGGCCGCATTGCTTGAGGCGATGCAGGAGCATCAGGTCACGGTGGGGGAACGTACTTTGAAATTACCGGAGCCTTTCTTTGTTTTGGCAACGCAGAACCCGATTGAGCAGGAAGGAACTTACCCTTTGCCGGAAGCTCAGCTCGACCGCTTTCTGTTCAGCATCATTCTGGACTATCCCAGTGCGGATGAAGAACGGGAAATTATTCGGCGGGTGACCAATCCGATCGTGGCGAAGATTTCGGCGCTGATGACGGGTGAGGAGATTCTGGCTCTGCAAGAAGTGGTGAAGCGAGTACCCGTGGGCGACCACGTGATCGACTTCGCGGCCAAGCTCACTCGGGCGACCCGCCCCGGCACTGACGAAGCGCCCGACTTTGTGAAGGAAATGGTGGGCTGGGGAGCTGGCCCCCGCGCGGGCATTGCGCTTATTTCTGCTGCCAAAGCCTACGCTGTTTTAAAAGGACGGATGCATGCGACCACGGGAGACGTGGCGGCAGTTGCTTATCCGGTTCTTCGGCATCGTGTTCTTACGACCTTCAACGCGGAGGCCGCCGGGGTGAAAAGCGATGATATTATCCGCCGTCTTCTCGAAGAGATCAGTGCGGGTGAGGACGATATTCAAATATAGTCTCTTCGATAACGATCATGAGCGAAGGGAGCCAAGTTGACGAACGGCTGAAAATGCCGGAGTGCATGCGCTTGCTCACTCCCGAAGTGATGGCGGTAATGAAGCGGCTTGAGTGGCTCGCGCGTCGTCGGATGCAGGGCACACTTTCAGGTCGGCACACGAGCCCGGACAAGGGCGTCTCGGTTGAGTTTGCCGAGCACCGTGAATACACGCCGGGCGACGACACCAAGAATCTTGATTGGCGGGTGATGGCGAAAAGCGACCGCAATGTCGTGAAGCAGTTTATTCAGGAGACGAATCTCCGTGCGACCATCGTGCTGGATGTCTCGGGGTCGATGAGCTTCAAAGGGGAGCACTCGGATAAATCGAAATTTGAATACGGAAGTGAGCTTGCTGCAGCGCTCGCTTATCTATTTGTGAAACAGGGCGATGCGGCAGGCTTGGTCACCTTTGATCACGAGATTCGCCATTTGATGCGTGCCGAGAGTCGGCCGAGTCAGGTGCGGCGCATTTGTGAAATTCTTTATCAAAGTGAGCCGGGTGAGGAGACCGGAGTGGGGGAGGTGCTTCACGAAGTGGCCGAGAGGATTCCGACGCGCGGCTTGGTGATTCTTATTAGTGACCTTTTCGACGAGCCGCAAAAAATCGTGGAGTCACTTCATCACTTTAACTTTCGTCAGCACGATCTCGTCGTTTTCCATCTACTCGCGGAAGAAGAGCTGAGCTTCCCGTTCCAAAAATTTCAACGCTTCAAGGATCTTGAAGGAGTGGAGAAAATGCTACGCATCGATCCGCAGGCCGTGCGGGCCGCCTATCTCGATAAACTACGAGAATTTATCGCCTCGATTGAAGCCGTTTGTGGGAACATTCGCGCTGACTACGTGCCCGTGACCACGGAAATCGCGCTTCCGGAAACCCTCACGCGCTATCTAGGTTCGCGAAAACCTTAGTGCTCTGAATCCCTTAAAATGATGAATATCCCCTTGCCATTTCCCGTGCTAGCTTCGTCGTCGGCCTCTTTGAGAATCTAGCCATGCTTTTTTTAAATCCATGGCTTTTGATCGGTCTTGCCGGGGTGTTGATCCCGGTAATTATCCATCTTATCCGGAGCCAAGCAGCCAAGCCTTACGACTGGGGTGCAATGCGTTTTCTCTTCGATACGGTAGCGATACGACGGAAGCGCATGGAGTGGGAAGATTTTCTTCTCATGATCACGCGCTGTTTGTTGGTGGCTCTGATCGCGCTGGCGTTGGCTCGGCCCTTTTCGCCGCCGGATTCTCAGGTTCCTTGGCTTGTCGTTTTGCCCTTGGCGCTTCTGGGAGTGGCGTCTTTCGGCGGATCTTTTGTGCTTTCGTCGTTAAAGCAACGCTGGCTTATGCGAATCGTAGGGGCGCTTCTTCTCCTCGCGGCGGTGGGGTCGGTGTGGTTCGAGAGGCAACTTAATCTGCGTCGTTTTCAAACAAGCGAACGTCGGGATGTTGCGCTCGTGATCGATGGCTCGACTTCGATGTCACTCGACTCATCGGGGATGACGGCTTTTGATCGCTCGCTGGCCGAAGCGCGCAATTTTGTGAAAGAGGCTCCGCGTGGCACGGCATTCTCGGTCGTGCTGGGGGGGCCTGCACCGGAGCTTCTTACGGCGACACCTTTGACTCATCGGGCGGACGTTCTGGAAGTTCTCGAAGCACTCAAGCCTGTGGGCGGACCCTTCCGCGCTCATGAGGCTTTGGGGATGGCGACCTTGAGTCTGGCGGAAGGAAATGGGGCTTCCAAAGACCTCGTTGTTTTCACCGATTCCCAACGTCTTGGCTGGCGTTTGGAGAGCCCTGCCGCTTGGGAGAACTTGGGTGATGCTTGGGAGGGGTTTACGTCCAAGCCTCGTCTTCTTCTCCGTAACCTGCCTCCGCCGGAGCGGCTCCGAAATGTTTCGCTCACCCGGGTGGAGACCTCTCGTAAAGTTGTGGGGATGGATCGCGAGGTCATTCTGCGCATCCCGGTCGAAAACACCGGCACCGAAGTGGTCACTCCAGGCCTTCTTCAGCTGAAGATCGATGACGAAGTTCTTGGTGAAAAAGGAGTGGGCCAACTTCTCCCTGGCGAAGAGCAGGTGGTTGAGTTTCGCTACCGCTTCCGTTCGGTTGGGCCAAGGGTAGTGACTGCTCGCCTTGAAGCGCTCGATGATCTCCCTGGCGACGATCAAGTGGAGTGGGTGATCTGGGTGAAGAAATCACTCCCCGTGATTCTTGTGGAAGGAAATCCCACTGGAGAATTTTTCGATCGAGCTGCTTCGTATCTTGGGCTCGCGCTCGTTCCCAGTTCTGAAGCGGGAGATGATTGGTTCATTGATCCTCAGGTCGTCGATGCCTCCCGTGTCGCGACTTTAGATCTCGATGATGCCGCGGTAGTGGTGCTCGCTGATGTGCCGCGACTTCCTTCCGGAGCAGCTTCCAAGATATCTGACTTCGTCCTGAAAGGGGGAGGGCTGTGGGTGCTTTCGGGTCCCAAAGGTGATACCGGTTTTTACAATCAGTGGCGTGGTGGTGATGGTTCTGTTCTTCCGATGCAACTTGGAGAGATGGCGGTTCCTGAAAATGGAATTCACGCGGCACCTGGCAGCTTTGATCATCCAGCTCTTCGTCTTTTTAAGGGAGGTTCAGGCGATGATCTCAGCGAAGGGCTTCTGGAATCTTATCGCAACACGAGTGAACTCGTGAAGGGAGGAAAAGTGGCTGCGACCTTTGAGAACGGTGATCCGTTTTTGGCGTCCAGGGACTACGGGCGCGGACGCGTCATGCTGACAACCTGCGGATTCGATGCGCGCATGGGGAATCTTCAGATACGACCGAGCTTTGTTCCCTTAGTGCATGAAATTACGACCTGGTTGGCGGGCGGGCAGGGAATCGATCTAAATGTTGCTGCAAGCTGGAGTCCAACCTTGGCCGTTCCTGGTGGAGGGGGATTACGAGCTCGATATTTCAGCGGGAGATCCTCGCAAGAAAAGCTATTTATGGATCGAGTTGATCCGGTGATTGATTTCAATTGGGCCAATAAGTCGATTGGACGGGGGATGCCTGGGGACGAGTTTCGTATTCAGTGGACCGGGGGGCTCATGCCGCCGGTTTCCGGAGATTATACCTTTTCGGTAACGGTGGATGATAAGTTTACGCTAAAGCTCGATGATGATGAAGTTTTGGAAGTATCGGGGGGGCAAAAGACTTCGTCGAAGGTGAAGCTCGAAGTTGGCAAACTAGTTCGGGTGGAGGCAGATTTTGTCGAAACTTGGGGGGATGCTTTTATCACGCTCAAGTGGACGCGCCCTGATGGGGTCACTGAGGTCGTTCCGGCTTCGGTTCTTATTCCGCTGACGGGTGATGGTGATGAATCCGTCCTGGGAGAAAGCGAAGCGACTGATCCCCGAGGTGAAAAGCGTACGGTGAAAGCGGTCCAGGGACGTCGGGGTCGCCTCCTTGAAGTCACTGGTTCAGCCCTTCCGGGCGAGTATCGGGTGGAAGTTCCTGCTGCACTTGCTTCCGCTTTAGAGGGACAAAAGATAATCCCACTCGTGGTGATGCGGGAGCCTGAAGAGAGTCGCTTTGAGGTCTTCAATGATGATGACCGTTCCTTAATTCAGAAGGAGATCGATCTCATCGAAGTTTCGTCAGTGGACAATATTCTCGCGGTGCTTCGAGGCGAGGGTTTTGGTCGGGAGGTCTGGAAGATTCTTGCTCTTGCCGCGGTGGCGCTCTTTTTAATCGAAGGACTGCTGGCGCGCTGGGTATCCAAGTCGCGTAGGGCCGGAGAAGATGTGCGCGTTGATTTTGAAAAACACGGAGAAGCCTCCTCGGAATTTGTGGATGCGTTGAGTCGTGTGAAAGGAGGTTCGAAGTGAGAGCTCTGGTTCGTGGTATTCTTACCTTTTTTGGAGTGTGGGGGATTGTCCTACTTCTCGGGAAGTATTTTGAGATGTCATCGCTCTGGCCGATCTGGGTGATTCCGGTGGGCGCTGCCTGTGCCAGTGAATTGATTTTCTGGAGCTATCGCTACGAGCGAGAAGCGTTGGAACCGAAGCGGGGACGCTTCCTGCTGGGCCTTCGTCTTGGAAGCTTGGCGGTCCTTGCCTGGATTTTGTTGGAGCCGGTTTACAGCCGTTATGAAGAACGAGAGATTCGCCGTGAAGTGGTGATCTTGATCGATTCTTCGGCGTCGATGAACTTGGTCGATGACGGCCAGTCCGCCACTCGAAGCGAACTCGCGCAACAAGCGTTGGAACGCTCAGGGCTTCTGGATGGGCTGGAAGGAAAAATAGCGGTCAGGGAAGTGCGTGCGGCACGCCGGGTTCTTTTGTCTGATGCGGATGCGATCGAGGGATGGGATCAAGCTACCGATATCGCTGGTGCGCTGAACGAAGTGATGGAGCAGGTTCCCCCGGATCAACTTGCAGGCGTAGTTTTAGTGAGTGATGGTCGTCACAACCGACCGGGCAGTATCGAGGACGCAGCCCGACGTTATGGCATTCTTGATGCACCGATCGCGGTTATTGCCTCCGGAAGCGAGATTCCGCCAAAGGATGCTGCAATTGTTAGCGTGAAGGCACCGGATTCGGTCTACCTGGGTGATCGGGTTCGCATGGCTGCGAAGCTGAAGTTTGACGGCTATCGCGGAAAGCGAGCCAAGGTGACTCTTTTTTCCGGCGACGAGGAATTGGAATCACGCGAGGTTGCCATTCCCCAGGATCATCATCGGGAGGAAGTTCGCTTCCGTCATGTGCCTGATGAAGGAGGAATCGGAGAGTATCGCATCGTGGTGAGTGGCCTCGAGGACGAGCGCTTTGATAACAACAATGACTGGTCTTTTAAAACGGTGGTGACCGATGCCCGTACGAATGTTCTCATTATCGAGGGTGCTCCTCGTTGGGAATTTCGCTACTTGAGGAACCTTTTCTACGGGCGCGATCAATCGGTCCACCTTCAGTCCGTCTTGCTCGAACCTGATCGGATCGTGGGACAGCAAGAAGCGAAGATTCCGGCGTCAGCGAGCCGTCCTTTCGGTGATTCCAAGGCCACCGCGCTTCCTGCAAGCGAAGAGGAGTGGCGGAAGTTTGATGTGATTATCGTGGGCGATCTGGAAGTAAATGCTCTGAGCGATGAGCAGTGGGAGATTCTCCGTCTTTGTGTCACGGACCGGGCGGCCTTGTTGGTGCTCATTGCCGGTCCTCGCTCGATGCCTCATGCGTTTTCGAGTGAGGCGGCATCGCAGTTGATACCAGTGAACTATGCCGCGTCCCGGCGCACTTATTTTGGTGGAAAAGAGAAATTCAATTTTGCGCTCACTAACATTGGGAAGAGTCACCCGATCACCGCTCAGGTGGAAGGACGAGTTCGCAATGAACAAGTATGGGCAGAGTTTCCCGAGCTGCGCTGGCGTCATCCGATTACCGGGATTAAGGATGGGGCTGAGGTTTTACTTTATGCGGAGAATAGTAACAAAAAGAAGCCCGTTATTCGCTCAGGGGACCGCTTGAATGCCGCGCTTGCGGAGATTTCGAATCGTCGTGCCAGGGAGGCTGAGAATGCTCTTCTCGTCACACGGCAGACTGGAAATGGTAAAGTGGCGATGCTACTTACTGACCGGACCTGGCGCTTGCGTGAGGGGGTGGGAGATGTCTTCCACCATCGTTTTTGGGGTCAATTAGTACGCTGGGGTGCGGGTCCCAATTTGCGCTCGGGCACGAAGACGGCTCGACTTGGAACCGATCAACTGACTTATACCGGTGACGATCCTGTTTCGATCATGGCTCGCTTGCGGGAGAAGAATCTTGCTCCGATTCGTGACGAGGAATTGGTGGCGGAGATTTTTCGGGAGGGAGAGAAAGTGGGGACAGTTCCGCTGAATTATCGTGATGGGTCGAATGGGATTCACCAAGCGAAGGCGGGTCCCTACCGGGAGCCCGGAAACTATGAGGTTCGTCTCAGTGGGAGCGAGTTGAATGAGGAGCTTGCGACCAACTTCCGGGTGGTTGGTTCGCTAAGTGCGACCGAACTTGCCGAGACGACCTTGAATCTTCCTCTTCTGGAAAATATTGCCCGACTTTCCGGAGGGCGGATTTTAGAAGATGGGGATGATAATCTGGCGAGCCTCTTCTTGAGCGGAGGTGAAACGCGCGAGGAATTGCGTGAGACAACTCTGTGGGACCGCTGGCCGTTGATGCTTCTTCTTGTAATCCTACTGACGACCGAGTGGGTGCTTAGACGCCGGAGTGGGTTGTCGTAGGGGGCAGTTCGAAGCCCTACACTACGATTTGGGTTTACCGCCGACGGCCCTGAAAGCGTTCGCGGGGGTCGTCTTCCTTGGTTTCCTTATCTTTGTATCGGAGGATGCCGTATTTGCGGAGATTCTTGATGAAGGCTTGGGTGTCTTCTTTGGTCTCCTTGTCGTTGGTGAGTGCGGAGAGCGCGCCATCGCCTTCTTGAACCGAGGTAATGGCGTCGCTTGCTTGGTCGATTGTTTTTTCGATGGAGTCGAGAGTCCGGGGGACTTTGTCGAGAGCAGGTTCGATCTTGGCGATGGCATCCCGAGCACTGCGGGTGGCTTCTTTAATTTCAGCGATGGCACTTCGCGCTTCGGCGAGAACCGGGCCAGCGTCTCCGCTGAGGTCGGCAATGTTCTTGGTGGCGCGGTCGAAGTTGGCAATCGCGGAGCTGAGATTGGCGATGTTCTTTTCGGAGAGGACGTCGCTATTAATGGTTCCGACCGTTTCGTTGAGCTTGATGGCGACGGAGCGGATGTCATCGAGTGAGCGATCTATCTTGAGGATTGCGATACGTGCATCGGCCAAGAGAAGGCTGGTATCTTTGGCGATGGTTTCGGCTTCCGTTTGAATGAACTCAAGTCCTCCTGGCTGGCTTCCGATCATTTCACTGCCGGGTTCAATGTAGTGATTGGTGAGTTCTTGGGGAGGAGTGATGATGATTTCCTTGTCGCCTAGAAAGCTCGCTAGTGAGACTTGGAAGATGGATCCCTGAGGGATTTGAAAATTTTCATCGATGGCGAGGGTGATGCGAACCGTGGTATTATTGCGTAGCTCGGGCTTGGTCTCGACCTCGCCGATCTTTGCCCCGCGCAAGCGCACGGTGCTTCCCTTGATGACTCCGGAGGCTTCCTCAAAGTCGACGCTCATGGAATAGCTTCCTTTGACCCAATTACCAATATTTCCGAATTGAAGGATAAGCCCGCCCATCACGAGAATCCCGAGGAGCACGAATGCTCCTACCAAGGTTTCTGTTTTTACGCGCGATTCAGCCATAGCGACAGTGTCTCCTGATAGGATGAAATTTCAAGGGCGGGTTTGATGGGGAAATCACGGATGATCCTCCTTCGCTTCTTTGCGATATTTAGGGTCTGGGTTTTCCCCAAGGTTCCGCGGAACGACCGTGGATGAAGTCGCTTAAGATCTGATCTTTAGGCTCTTTGAGCTCCTGAGTAGTTCCTTCCCAGTAGATTTCTCCCTCCTTCATGAAGACGACTCTGCTGGCGATGCGGAAGACGCTGCGCATCTCGTGAGTGACGACGATGTTGGTGATGCCGTGGTCTTGTTCGAGATCCTTGATGAGATGGTCGATGGCATCAGCGGTAACGGGATCGAGTCCGGCGTGGGGCTCATCGTAAAGAACGCAGCATGGCTTCTCGACGACGGCTCGGGCGAGAGCGACCCGTTTACGCATGCCGCCGGAAAGGTCGGAGGGCATTTTTTCCTCCTGACCGGGGAGCTTTACGATGTTGAGCGCCTCGGCTACGCGTTCCCCGATTTCCTCCTTATCATGAATTCCTGCTTCTCGAAGAGGGAAGGCGATATTTTCCTTCACAGTCATCGAGTCAAAAAGAGCCCCGCTTTGAAACATCATGCTGATGCGTCGACGGGCAAAGGTGAGTTCACGTTCCTTGAGTTTTGCGAGGTCCTTTCCCTGGAAAATGACTGAACCAGTATCGGGTTGAAGGAGGCCGATGAGATGCTTCATGAGGACCGACTTTCCACATCCAGAGCCGCCGAGGATGACGAGGGTTTCACCCCGCTGCACATCGAGATCGATGCCCTTGAGCACCTTTTGAGAGCCAAAGCTCTTTTCGAGGCTGCGGATCTCAAGAAATGTGTCTTCTTTGATCATGGGGTTTTCTTGGCGGGGAACCAGCGGAGGAGTTCTTTGGCAACGAGGTCGTGGCCTTTACTGTTGGGGTGATTGATCTGGGAGATGAGGCTGTCGAGAGGGGCTCCGGCGGCGCTGGATTAGCTATGGCTGTGGTAGACGATGCTGATGTCGCGATTTCCGGGTCATTTTTTCGAAAAATCAGCGGTGAGTTCAGCGACGTGAGTATGTTGACCACCCGCCGCCAGAAGGGAGGAAAAGAGGAATAAGAGGAGATCAATGGACGCATGATGTTTGGAGTTTAAGGGATTGTCATGTAGGTGAGCGAGGACAATTGGGAGGCAGGTGGTGGAGGCGTCGGATACCGGCTACTGGTAGATGATTTGATGAATCGGAGAGCTGGGTTTGCCGATTTATATTCCGGCGGAGGTTAACCAGCCCTTTGGATTGGGCTACGTTATTATGGCCCTCGGGGCCAGGGGGTTCCTCGGCGAAGAAACTATTTTAGGAGAGAGAACAAAAATAGGGTGATGAGTCCGATGACGTTCAGGGTGCCGATGATGCCAAACCAGAGCCAGAAAAGGGAGGGCTTCTTATTGAACCCCGTATTGCCAGGGGTGGATTATTCTCGCGTTTGTTTTACTGCTCGAAGGGCCAGAAGAGAATGGTAGCGAGGAGGTAGAAAATAAGCTACATCGCGACTTAGATCAGACCAACAGCCCTGCGCACGCGATCGAGGACGATGGCGGCTTCGTCGCGGGCCTTTTCGGCTCCGGTTGCGAGAATGGCGTCGATTTGCGTCGGGTCAGCAGCCAGTTCGGTCCGCTTGAGGCGCATCGGCGCGAAGTAGTCCCAGTAGGCATCTGCGAGGCGCTTTTTGAAGTCGCCGTATCCGTAGCCGCCATTTTCGTGGTCGGTGACCATTTGGGCGTAGTCGCTTTCGCTGGCGAAGAGTTTGTAAAGGGCAAGAATAATAGAATTTTCGGTGGGCTTTGAATCTTCGACCTGAGCGGAATCGGTCTGAATTTTCATGATGAGCTTCCGAACGGGTTTCTCCTCGCCGAAGATGGGGAGAGTGTTGTTGTAGCTCTTGCTCATCTTTTCGCCATCGAGACCCGGGACCTTGGCGGTGGCGCTGCGAATGCGGGCCTCAGGCATGACTAGGGTGTCGTCGCCGTAGCGCTCGTTGATCTTTCCGACGAGATCGCGGGTGACTTCGAGGTGTTGCTTTTGATCTTCCCCTACCGGGACGACATTTGAATCGTAGAGGAGGATGTCTGCGGCCATCAGTGCGGGGTAGGCGAAGAGGGCGTGGTTGGCGGAAAATCCCTTAGCGATCTTGTCTTTATAAGAATGGCAGCGCTCAAGGAGTCCCATGGGACAGACGGTGGAGAGAATCCATGCAAGTTCGTTGACGGCGGGAACGGCACTTTGTTTGAAAAAAACGGCCTTGGAGGGATCGAAACCACAGGCCAGGAAGTCAATCGCGACGCCGCGGACATTTTCCCGGAGGGCGGAAGCCTCGTGGGTGGTGGTCATGGCGTGGTAGTCGGCGATGAAGTAGTATCCATCTCCTTCATCCTGAGCGTCTATCGCGGGTTTCATGGCGCCAAAATAGTTTCCCACATGAAGGCGGCCGCTGGGCTGGAGTCCCGTCAAAATTCTCATCAAAGAACCCTTTAACTGCGGGGAATGGCGCGCGCAAGACGATTTCGCAGGCGGGAGTTGCTCTTAAGGGTGCGACTTGCGCGCTTGTGTGATCCTCCGTGCGGTGCATTAATTAGCTTATGCGACTTGTAAGTCTCTTCCTTTTCTCGTCTGCTCTCTCGCTTTTTGCGGGGGCACCGACCGATGTATTGCTTCAGGTTCTGGAGAAGGTGAAGGGAGGGATTTCGAATATCGAGGAGCTGGAGGGCCTCGGCATCTCGCCCTTCTGTGGTCCGAATCAGCAGGCGTTGATTCAGAAACGTTGGGTCGCTTTGGCAACTTGGTCTCAGGCGGAAGAGGCTGTCTTTACTGCGGGATCGGAAAAGGTTGAGGGAGATTTCGCGGCGGTGGTGATCGCGGCGAATGGCAAATCAGGTCCTGACTATCTTCGGATGCTGGGCTTTGGTTTACGGAAAAAGAACGGGGAATGGAAGGTTGCTCCGAACGAGGGAAGTTTTGCCAACGCGGGAAACGGCTTTGAGCAGACGCAACGGGAGGAAGCGCGTGAGATGGAGCGGTGGTTGGCCAAGGAACGATTTTTCCAGGGGGAGAAATTTTATCGTTTGGCCCTGAAAGAATTCAAGAAGTCGCTTTCGGCGATTGTTGATGCGGAGGTTCTCAAGAATGCAAAGGCAGAAGAAGCCTTGGAATATTTCCTCGCAGCGGTGCGTGCCAAGAAGGAGAAAGAACTCCTTATTTGGCAGGGAGTACTTGAGCGGGAGGGTGATGACGAGACCGATTGGGAGCGTGTGGCTGAAGCTGCGGAAATCGGATTGAGGGGGAAAGACCGGATGAAAGTGTGGAATCTCCTGACTGACCCGAGTGTCCTGCAAGTGAAGATTAAATCAGATCCCGATTCTGGTGAAAGCTCGGTCCTGATGGGCTTCATCACTTCCAAAGGAAATAATATGCGCGGGGGAACCAATCGGGTGATTCGTTTTAACTTGGAAAATAATGGTTCTGGATGGCGGGTTAAGATGCCTGCCTTTTTCGCCTATGCGAATGAGAATTACAGCACCCATTCTTCGGCTCACCATCATGAATTTAATAGGAGAGACGAGGAATACGCTTCTGAATTGGCTTCGATTTTTGAGAAACAGTTTATTGCTCGCCGAGGGAAGACTCCAGAGGATCTCATGGGATTGCTGGCCAAAGATTTTGGCCAGGAAGACTATCGGGAATATGCGCTCTTACTTCATCGGAAGGAGAAAGCGGGTGACGATGCTGAAGAGAAAAATGCTGCTGCTGAAGGAAATTCAGACGCGCTTTACATTCAGGCTGCCCAATGGTGGAGCGATGCGAAGAAGGTTGGGAGTAAGGCTACGCTGCAAGTGGTGAAGCACGAGGTAAAAGGAGATCTGGCCTTGGGCATTTTTCGATCGATTCGGGAAACGAGTTGGGAACCGGATTTTCTTTCCTTGTGGATGATGAAGACGAAGGCCGGATGGTCGTTTTTGCCGAGTTCAAGCGAAGTGCCTCAAAAAAAGACAGACGACGTCAAGGCGCTCGAGGATTATTTTAAAAAGGAGCAAAAGGCCCTTAAAGAGGATGCCGGAAAGAATTTGCTGACAGGAATCGGTATCGTTGTCCCTAATGAGCTGGCTCCTTCCGAAGGAATCGCTCGCAAAACTGCACTTGCTTGGCGCAAGTCCCTTCTGTCCGGAAAAGTGTTTTCCCTCGTGGGTGAATCGGGATCGATTAAGGTTCCAGAATTTCCAAAGAAGTTGCTTCGAAACCTAACGGCTTCGATGAAAGGGGCCCGGGCGGGCGTGGTGGAGGATCGCTTCATTGATTCAAAGAGTGAGGGCGTATTTCATGGAGTAAGTTTGATGGTGGATGCAGGGCGGGGACTCGAAATGAATTGTCCGCTCATGGTGGTCGCCGAAACAGAAAAAGGCCCGCGGGTGCTGCTCGATGTGGAGCTCTGGTTGCCGACAAATCGCGGTAAAACGATGCAGAACGACACGGCGTTTGAAAGATTGAGCAAGGATTTAGGAGAGAAGGATTTTGCCTCCCTGAAAGCTCTTTTCGAATGGCATAAAAAGGTGACTCGTCCTGTCTGGGACGCGTGGGATGCGGAGCGGAACGCTAAAGATTAATGATAGAGGAAGCAATGAAGACAGCCTCTCGACTGGAGGCATCGATTCAAGAGGTGATGCTCGGGCAGTCCGAGACAATAAGACGGGTGCTGGCCACGATGGTGGCAGGAGGGCACGTGCTACTGGAGGATTCACCAGGGACGGGGAAGACCACGCTGGCGAAGGCGATCGCGGCCTCGATTGGGGAGACTGAGTTTCAGCGGATCCAATTTACTCCCGATCTTTTGCCCTCGGATATTCTCGGGGTCAGTGTGTTGGATCCCCGGACATCGACCTTTGATTTTCATCGAGGGCCGATCTTCACTGATATCCTCTTGGCTGATGAAATTAATAGAGCTTCACCGCGGACTCAAAGTGCCTTGTTGGAAGCGATGGCGGAGGGCCAGGTGACGATTGAAGGAACCCGCTATGACTTGGGTGATCTCTTTTTCGTCATCGCGACCCAGAACCCGGTTGAGTTGCGCGGGACCTATCCGCTACCGGAGGCGCAGATGGATCGCTTTTCGCTGAAACGATCCTTGGGCTATGTTTCGATTGCGGATGAGCTGTCCATTTTGGAAGCTCAGAGTCAGCGGCATCCTTTAGAGAGTCTCGCTCCCGTGGTTTCCCGAGAGGAGGTGATGGATCTTTGTGAGGCGGTTAAGCAGGTCAGGATCACGCGGGATTTGCAGGAATACATTGTGCGGATCGTGGCACAGACCCGTGAAATTCCGGAAGTGAAGCTGGCAGCTAGTCCGCGTGCTTCACTGGGTCTTCTGCGGATTTCCCAAGCGCTGACTCTTTTTCAAGGAGCTGAATTTGTGGTGCCTGAGACGATTCAAGCGCTGGCACCCGATGTGGTGGCTCATCGGTTGGTTCTTGAGGCGGATGCCGCCTACGCGGGTCGTAGTGGACGGGACGTGGTCGCTGAGGTGATCGAAACACTCGAAGTGCCGGTGTGAACTTGCGGCAGCCCTAGGGCTGTGGTTTCTTAAAAAACGATGGAGAAGACCTGGGCAAGCGCGACTTTCTACCGGTGGTTGTGTAAGATTTATCGGCAGGGAAGTGCGGCGGGCTTTTTTATCAAGCGGCGGATTACCCCCCTTGCATGGTTTCTCATGGGCTTGCTGGTTTTGAGTGTCCTGATGGGGGCGAACCTAGATCAAAGCGTGGTGTTCCTTTTTTCGGCGCTATTATTCGGTCTTCTTTCGGTCGGTTTTATCTGGGCTTTCATGCGTGGAGGTAAAATTGCCATTTCCCGCGAGGTGTCCGCGACTGGTGCAGTGGGGGAAGAGATTCGCTATCTGGTCACGGCCACCAACATGGGACGATCCGCCTTGCGGGGTTTTTATCTCAAAGATTCCGGTGACGACCCGCGACCCACGGAATGGGAGTTCATCCATCTAAAGGAACCGGGCGAGGGAAAGCGCAATCCTTTTGACCGATTCTTTGCTTTCTATCGCTGGAAATGGCTCACGGATCGCGGTGGAAGATGGAAATCACTGAACCGTTCGGAAGTGCTAGAGCTTCGTTCTGGGGAATCGGTGAGCACACGGTTGGCGCTCATGCCGAATCGGAGAGGCGTAGTCGCGCTTGATGATCTTCGGGTGGTTCTCCCTGATCCTTTCGGAATGTTTCAACGCATTCGTCGTACTAAGGGAGAGGCCGATGAGATCCTCGTGATCCCGCGTCGCTATCGACTTCCAGAGTTGAAACTCGAGGGGATATCAGAGTTAAAAGTCGGAGGGGAGATGGCGTCGGAGGTAAGGGGAGAAGGTGGTGAGTTTCTGGGATTACGTGAGTATCATCCGGGAGATCCTCTCCGACGAATCGATTGGAAAGCCTGGGCGCGGACCGGGGAACCCATCGTGAGGGAATTCGAAGAGGCGCGCTTTCCTCGCTATGGCTTGGTGCTCGACACCTCGCTGAAAGAAAGTGGTCCCGAGCTTTTTGAAGAGGCGGTGTCGGTCGCGGCGAGTTTTGTTTCCACGATGGATCGACGTCGTTGCCTGCTGGATCTGATGTTTATTCGTGATTCACCGCTTGTTTTTACGGCGGGTCGTGGGGTGGCGCGGGCTGAGGGCTTGATGGAGGTTCTCGCCCGGGTGGAGGGAAGCGATGAGGAAGCTGGCTATAACTCTCTTCGTAAGCTCGTCCTACGCTATGCTGAGGAAATGACGGCCTGCGTTGTGGTCCTTTCTGGCTGGAGCGAGGAGCGTAGGGAATTTGTGAGTGAACTGCGGCGCAGCGGACTTGAGATTCGCCTTTATGTCATCGGGGTGGGTGAAGCTCCGGCAGATCTTGAAGGAGTTCATTGGCTGCGGTGGGACCAAGTGCAACTCGATCTACTAACGAACTCATGAGGGAGGAAGAAGTCATGCTTAAAGCTCCGCCCCGGCTTCTGCTTGGATTGGGGTTCCTTTTCTGGGGAGCAATGGGAGATTATCCTTTTATTGGCCTTCTCGGGGCAGTTGCGTTCGAGGCCCGGCATTGGACGTCCTTGCGTTGGCACTTTGGCGAAAAGGGCTTCGTGCGCGCGTGGCAGCTCTGTATTGTGGTTTTGATTATCGCTGCGGTGCGCTTTTTCTCGTCTGACGAAGAAGAGACCGCTGAGGCGTCGCTGACGCTTCTGTCGTGGTTGCCGTCTATTTTTATGCCTTTGGGGCTGGCCCAGCAGTATTCGGCTGATCGAGGGGTGCCACTGACTTCGTTTTCCTACTTTGCGCGTCGTAAGATCAACCTCGATCGAAAGGCCGGACGGTCGGTGCTGATTCGCCCCGCTCAGATCGGGTTCCCTTATCTGGGAATTATTCTTATTTCGGCGGGTTTGGGGCTGCGCAGTTTTCTTTGGTATGGTTTGGGAGTGGTCGTTCTCTTTGGAATTGGCCTCTATTTCATGCGTGAGACGCGGCCGCGTCCGATTGCTTGGGGAATCAGCTATTTGACGTCTCTGGTGCTGGCATTGGGGCTTTCGTGGTCTATTTTACATCTTTATAACAAGTTAGCGGCGACACGTTTGCACCAGAAGCAGGACATCGAGTCGGGACGCGAAGTGAGCACTGCTTTGGGGCAGGTGGCCGAGATTCAACTGAGCCCCAAGATCGATTGGCGCTATTATCAGGACGAGGGGAAGCGACCACAGCGTCTCCGACTCGCTGTATACAACGAGCCGCGGGGAACGCAGTGGAAGGCACGTCGGCGCTTGGTGCGCTGGAAGGAGAAGATCTATTCGGATCGTGATGTCGGTGGTGATTTTGAGTCTCTTCTTTTTGAAGGGGATACCTTTTTCTATACCACCGAGGGGAAAGAAGCGGCTGAGCTGCACCGGAGCCGGGTCCGTGGTTTGGTCTCGGATGAAAGCCTCATTCCCATTCCTCACAACGTTCTCCGCTATGAAGAGATCGCGGCAGAGGGGATGAACGTGAACTCTCAGGGAACGACCCGGCTCAGCGATCCCGAAAATGGGGCGCTTGAGATCGAAATGGTCTCGGGCGCTCAGAATCGGCTCGCTTCGGCGGATCTTGATCCTTCGATTCGAGATCTTGAACTTCCGGTGAAGGAAATTCGAGGGCTGGATAGGTTTTGGAAAGAGTTGGGAGTCGGAGATCTCCCGGAATGGTCTCGTGATCGCGATGGTGATTTTAAGAGACAGCCGGACTGGACGAGTAGGAGGAATGATCGGGGAGAGCAAGAGATCTTAAGCCGCATGTTGCGGGCTTATTTGGCGAAGCATTTTAAATATTCGTTACGATTAAATCCCGTAAAAAATACCCCACCAGTAAGTCACTTTCTGGAGGAAATGGATTCGGGGCACTGCGAGTATTTCGCTTCGTCCGCTGCTTTTCTCCTCCGAAGAGCGGGGATTCCCACGCGCTATGCGGTGGGCTACGTCGTGGATGAAAAAGGAAAGGAAAAGGGCGAATGGATTCTCCGGGGGAAGCATGCTCATGCTTGGGCGCAAGCCTATCTGGGTGGCGAGTGGGTCAATGAAGCGCGGCCGGGGGCTCAACCTCTATGGTTGGAGAGCGCTTATGTGAAGGCTTGGGAGGCTGCGTATCGTGGGGATGGGGTTACTGATTCTCCTGGAGAGCTTGAGCATCCGAGTTATTTAAAAAGAGGGCGTGCGGAAGTGCTGACGAGAATGGTATTTGGGAGTGAGTGGATCAATCGAGGGAAGAGGCCCATCTGGCGTTGTCGGGGAGGAGAGTGGGTCGAGATCGATATGACTCCCTCGGACTGGCTGGACTTCACTGGGGTCCAGAGTAGTTGGAGGCAGAGGCTTTCGGATTGGTGGCAAATCTCGCTCGCCGATCTGATCGTCTGGTTTTCAGGTGCGATCGTTTCCTTCTTGGTGAAATTGATCCTATTTGGAGGTATCTTCCTTATTTTGGTGCGAGTCGTGCTCAGATTGTGGACGACGCGGGGAGAGAGAGGGAAGGAGCTGCGAGAGAGCTGGGCAGTGCGCTCACGGATTGATAATCCCTTGGCGGATTTTGAGCGTTGGTTAGCGAAGCGGTTCGGTCTACGGCCCGCTTCGATTCCTCTGAGCGAGTGGCTCCGTGAAAAAGCGCCCGAATTGATCCCTGTCTATCAAGAGGTGAGATTCGATCCTGTTAGTAAGGGCTCAACGCAAGAACTCCAGAGGATGGCTGAAAGAGCGCGGAAGCGCCTGCAAGACAGGGAGGCTGACTAGGAATACTTAAGATCCTTGGAAGGATCAGTTTCGTAGTCAGCGGAGTAAGTTTTATCCGTGTTGGGATCAATGATCACTTTCAAGAATTTGAGGTAATTCGGGTCTTCTTCGAAAATGCGTTTTTTGTCGAGGGACTCAAACTCCAGGAGGATGTAGAATGGCCAGTCTGAGTTTGGATCGATGGTGCGACCGGAGCGCACGCTCAGCACGACAGGAACCTTGAGCAGAAGACTCCGCGACATCCGGATCATGTCTTCTAGCTTTGCCTCATCGACCTTAGCCTTTAACTTGTAAAAAAGAAGGTGGTCGATCATTTGTGAATTCGATTAGGACTTCCAGTCGAACGCGCCCTTTTTGAGAGCGTAGACGTAAGCGACTGCAAGAATCCCCGCAAAGCTAGCGAAGCTCCAGAGAATCATCGAGCTCTCTTTAATTGAGTCCTTGAAGGCGAGTGCCCAAGGGTAGGAGAAGACGACTTCGATATCGAAAATGACGAAAAGCATCGCAATGACGTAGAATTTCACGCTGAAGCGGGGGGCGCCGTCCCCGATCGGAAGCATACCACACTCGTAGGGGGTGTTCTTTATTTTCGAATCACGTCCCTTTTTTCCAAGGAGAACGCTGAGTCCAAGAGCGATAACGGCAAAGCCAATCGCGACGAAGGCTTGGAAGATGACGGGGAGATAATCGGAAAGCATGAGGAAGAGGATTGATGATCTAGGACAGGGAAAAGATTTGCCAGAACGCCCAGCTCTGTAAAGAAAATTGCCTGCGTCAGGGTGACGCAGGCAATTAAAAGTTCATCGTTGGTATCACCAACTTTTTTTGAGCGATCTTCGCCAAACGAGGCGCTTAAGCCTCTTGTTTTGCGATGTTGTCGCTGTGAGCCTCCTCAATGCGAGCAAGGCCGCGGTACTCTTTACCGTCCTTTTCGACAAGTCCACGAGTCACAAGATTTTGAAGCTTTTCGTAAGCACGAAGTCGAAGCATTTCTTCCCCACCGCTTACAGCATTTCGGGTCTTGAGGCGCTCATAGACGTCTTCGAAGAGCTCATTGAATCCGAAGAGTTTATCATTTCCGCCGAGCACGTTGACAATCTCATCCGTGACGTGATCAGGAAGCCGACGAGAGAAACGCGTTCTTTTTGTAGTTGCCATAACAGAATTAGATTAGCATTAAAATGCAACAAAAGCGACCGAAAAATCTCATATAAAAGCGATTTTTTTTAAATCTTGCAATATTTAAATTAAGGAAATCTGAAGGACTTCGGCCAATTTCCCTTTCTTTAAAGGTAAAGAGTCTTGAGGGATGGAGCGGATCTTATTAATTTTCTTGGAATGATTACCCGTCTAAAAGGTGAAGTTTGGGAGGCGTTGCCTGGTCGTGTTGTCGTAGGATGCGGTGGTGTTGGTTATCAGGTGCTGATTCCCATGTCATCTTATGACAAATTAAATCCCGTTGAAGGTTCTTTGATCGATTTGCGAACTTATCAGCATATCAGAGAAAATTCGCTAACATTATATGGATTTGTCAGTGATGAGGAGCGAGATGTTTTTCTTTTGCTGATTGATCGGGTGAGTGGAATAGGCCCTGCCATCGCTATGGCAGTGCTGAGTGGGATGCCGGTGGAGCATTTTAAGCAGGTGGTGGTGAGTGGTGACGCCACGGCGATGTCCAAAGTGAAGGGGATCGGCAAAAAGACGGCCGAGCGGGTGATCCTCGAATTAAAGGACAAGGTCGGGGTGGCGCAGACTTGGGAGCAGAATCCGGACCGGAGCGATGCCGCTCGGGATGCCGAGATGGGCCTTATGGCCCTTGGTTTTAAGCAGGCGGACGCGCGGAAGTCTGTCGATAAGGTCCTCAAAGAGAATCCTGTTGCCGACAGTGGCGATATTATTCGGATGGGGCTCCGGGGAAATTAAGAGCGTTCACTCGCTTGCTCTGGCCAGTCGCGATTTGATGAGGATTTCTCTGCTGCTGACGGATTTTATTGCTAACAGCGCAGGCATGGCCATCCAAAGTCATGATATTCTCCCGGTAATGCGTTTTTATTTCTTCAATACTCTGGGTCTGTTCTGCTGTGAAGGGTGGCTCATTTTTGAAAAAGCCTTCGCCAGCGAGACCAGTAAGTTCCCAAAAATCTTTCTCCGTTAGATTTTTAGGGAGTTCGTTGATGTTTTTTCGTATATCGGAGCGCCGCATCAATATTTTTCTTCCCGCTCACGGTGGGGCCTTCGGAAGCGATACTGAAAGTAACAGTGAGGATGCTGAACGCTAGGAGATGGATTCTCATATTTAAGGGTTGGGCACAATAATGGGCAGGTTTGCATCAGCGGCGTCCACAAGATTGATCGCTGGGGTCTTCTGTCTAAGAAAAAACGGCCACCCTGTTTCCAGAGTGGCCGTTTGAAGATTGTTACCGTGAGGTTTACTCGCCGAGTCCGTAACGGACGAACTGACGAATCGTCAGGGTGTCGCCGAGTTCCTTGGAGTTGCTTTCGAGGAGCGCCTTGATGGTGGTATCAGGGTCCTTGATGAAGCCTTGCTCAAGGAGGCAGCGTTCGGAGTAGAACTTGCCAATCTTGCCTTCGATGATTCTCTCGATAATGTCGGCTGGCTTGTTCTGACCTTCCATCTGCTTGCGGTAGATGTCCTTTTCGGCCTCAATGAGGTCGGCACTGATGTCATCACGGCTGAGTCCGGCAGGTGCGGAAGCAGCGATGTGAAGAGTCAGGTCTTTCACGAGGTTGCGGAAGCTGTCGGTCTGAGTCGACTCGGCCTTTTCAGCACCGACTTCGATGAGGACGCCCACTTTACCACCGAGGTGGATGTAGGAAGCGACGGCACCTTCACCGGCAACCTCAAAACGGGTCACGCGACGAAGCTGGAGGTTTTCCCCCATTTCAAGAACCTTGGTTTTGATGAACTCGTCGAGCGTTTCATCGCCTTTTGGAAGGGCGAGTGCAGCGGCAGAGCTATCAGCCCCAGTAGTGGAGATGGTGTTGAGGATATCAGCGACGAAGGCCTGGAAGTTGTCATTTTTAGCGACGAAGTCGGTTTCGCAGTTGAGCTCGATGAGAGTGCCGGTCTTGCCGGTTTCATCGAGTTGAGCGGCGACGACACCTTCCTTTGCTTCACGATCAGCCTTCTTAACAGCCTTGGCTTTTCCTCGCTCACGGAGGAGTTTCACGGCTGCTTCGATATCACCTTCGGTTTCCTTGAGGGCGTTCTTGCACTCCATCATTCCCACGCCGGTGGATTCACGGAGTTCTTTAACGAGTGATGCAGTAATCATAAGTCGTTTAAATTGAGCGTTTTTTTCTACTTCTTGGCTCCGCCAACGATGCCATGGACAAGGTGCTGGAGAAGAATACGGATCGAGCGCATGGCGTCGTCGTTTCCAGGGATGGGGAACTTAATTTTGCTAGGATCTCCGTTGGTATCAACGATTCCGACGACGGGGATGTCGAGGCGTTTTGCTTCGGCAACCGCGATGGATTCCTTGGCAACGTCCACGACGACGAGGGCGTCTGGTTTGTCTTCCATGTTCCGCACTCCGTGGAGATTGCGGCGGAGCTTCTCCTTCTCGCGGTTCAGCGCGGAGAGTTCCTTTTTGGACATGAGCTTGTATTCAGGAGCACGCTCGATGTCCTCGAGATATTTCATGCGAGCGACCGACTTGCGGATGGTTGCGAGATTGGTCATGGTGCCACCGAGCCAGCGATGGTTGACGTAGAGTTGACCGGTAGCTTCAGCAGCTTCACGGACGGCGTCCTGAGCTTGGCGCTTGCATCCTACAAAGAGGATCTTTTTGCCCCTAGAGGAGAGTCCGGAAAGGAAGTCAGTGGCCTTATCGAGGCACTGGACCGTCTTTTCGAGGTCGATGATATAGATGCCGCCCTTATTCTTCATCAGGTAAGGCTTCATCTTGGGATTCCATTTCTTGGTCTGGTGACCGTAGTGGACACCAGCCTCGACCATTTCTTTAACGAGTTCGTTAATCATTTTGTATTTGGTCCTACGTTAAAGCACGTAGGCGCTGTGGTTGAGAAACTGCCGCTGTGGTCCTTCCTGGTTCTTCGTTGTTTGTAAAGCGGCTGAGAGAAGGAGGGCGTGTGTTACGGAGAAAAGACCGGAATGGCAAGGGATTTTGTGGTCTGTGAGGACTTTGAAGTGGGAATTTAGCAAAGGTTCAGGATGCAAACACTTGCTAAAATCCTTAGGAAGGTGGAAAAATGAATCTTTCGTAAGGGAGGGATCGCTTTCTTCCGAGAGAGCTCCCCTAAAATACCGCTGTGTCCAAATTATTGAATGTTATCATCGCCTGTGGAGGAACCGGCGGCCATCTCTTTCCTGGGATCGCCGTGGCCCAGGAACTTAAATCCCGGGGCCACGAGGTTCTCCTCCTGATCTCCGAAAAGAAGGTCGATGCCCGAGCTTCAGAAAAATACACCGAGCTTCGCTTTGAGACAGTGAAGGCGATTGCCAAGCCCCCGACGTTCTCGCCAAAAATAGTTCCTTTTTTACTGCGTCTTTGGAAGACGATCAAGCACTGTGGGCGGATTGTGGAGCGCGAAAAGGCGGACGTGGTTTTGGGCATGGGGGGCTTCACCTCGTTTCCTCCGGTGTTTGCCGGGGCAAAGAGGGGACTGCGGACCTATGTGCACGAATCCAATGCCATTCCGGGCCGTTCGAATCGCCTTACGGCTCGTCGATGCACCAAGGTTCTTTTGGGACTCAAGGAGGCGTCCTCCTATTTTCCGAAGGCGGAAGTGGTGATGACGGGAACTCCGGTTCGGGATGAGCTGGAGAATCTTCCTTCAAGAGAGGAAGGGTGTGCAGTGTTTGGGCTCGATTCAGCGAAGCGCACTCTTTTGGTGATGGGGGGAAGCCAGGGAGCCTCTAAGTTGAATGAGCTTGTTGCGGAAGGCTCGGTGAACAGCGATTGGCAGGTTCTGCATCTTGCGGGGCAGGGTGATTTTGATCGCCTGAATAATCAAGTGGGGGACCGACCGGGATACAAGGTTTTGGCATTTTGTGACCAAATGGCGGCCGCTTATGCCGCTTCTGATTTTTGTGTGGCGCGTTCGGGTGCTTCTTCGCTCACCGAGTTGACTAGGGCTGTTCTTCCGGCTCTCCTGGTGCCTTTTCCACATGCTGCTGATGATCACCAAACGGCCAATGCGCTTGTCTATGAAGAGGCGGGTGCGGCGGTGCTGAAGCAGCAAGGCGAGCTCACTGCTGCTGAGATTATGGGGATGCTCGAAAGCTTGAATGACGAAATTATTTCTAAGATGAAAGAGGCGATGGAAGGGCTTGCCGTGCTCGATGCTGCTTCGCAAATCGCAAACGTGATCGAAGGATGAAGATCGCAGAATTTAGTAAACGCTTGCTGGATCGGGAGTCACCGGTGCGGATTCATTTGATCGGTGTTGCTGGTTCGGGAATGAGTGGCTTGGCCCGTCTCCTTTTGGAAATGGGGCATCGGGTGAGCGGTTCGGACCGGGTGACATCGGGCGAGACTGAACGTCTCCGGGGTCGAGGGCTTGATTTCTCCACCCCGCACTCCGCTGAGGCAGTTCGCGATGTGGAAGTGGTCGTCTACTCGTCTGCGATTCGTGAAACGAACCCATCGCTAGCGGCAGCCCGCACTCATAAGATTGTCTGCTTCAGGCGCGCGGAATGTCTCGCTGCGATTCTCCACACCAAGGCGGGCGTGGTGGTTTCCGGGACGCATGGAAAAACGACGACCTCTTCCATGGTGGCGCATATTTTAAGAAAGGGTGATCTCAATCCTTGCCACTATGTAGGTGCGGAGATTCCAGTGCTGGGAAGCAACGCAGAGTGGAATGAAGAAGGGGAGTATCTCGTGGCGGAAGGTGATGAGTCGGATGGCACGCTCGCGCTTTATCAGCCGAAGCATACGATCGTGCTGAATGTCGAGGAAGAGCATCTTGATTTTTACACCCGTGGCATTGAGCAGATCCGGGAAGTCTTCAATAAGCTGCTCGATCAAACGTCGGGTTCGATCGTTTATTGCTCGGAATGCGAGGAAGCGGCGCGACTTTGTCGATCTCGTGCAAGCAGTATTTCCTACGGCTTGAATGATGCTGATTGGACGGCCACGGAAATTTCCGAGCAGGTTGGAACGACGAGCTTTACGGTGAAGTTTAAGGGGCGGAACTTTGGTCGGCTTCAGCTGGGAATCGCGGGTCGTCACAATGTTTTGAATGCTCTGGGTGCGATTGCGATCGGCCATCTCTGTGGCGTCGATTTTCAAAAGATCGCGCGTGCTTTAGGTAACTTTGCGGGAGCCAAGCGTCGTTTTGAAACGAAGTATCTCACGAAGCGTTGTCGTATCGTGGATGACTACGGGCATCATCCTACCGAAGTGGCGGCGACCTTGCAGACCGCGCGCACCTATGATTGCAAGCGTGTTGTGATTCTTTTTCAGCCTCATCGTTATAGCCGAACTCAGAAATTGGCGGATAATTTTGGGAAGGCGCTGCAGGCTGCGGATCTCGTTTTTGTCACGAATATTTATGCTGCCAGCGAAGATCCTATCGAGGGAATTAGCGGGCAAACCATCGTTGATGCGATTCAAGAAAATGGAGATACGAAGGCGGTTTATCTTCCTGATTTAGCGACCGCGCACCACGTGGTGGGAAATACGCTGCAAGACGATGATCTTTTCCTGACCTTGGGGGCGGGGAATGTGCACGAGGCGGGAAACAAACTCATTGTAGATCTCAAGACGCTCGATGAGATCGTGGCGGAGTCGGGGGTGGAGACGATCCGTCTTTATGAACCGATGGCGAAGCACACCACGATTCGTGTGGGTGGCCCGGCGCAATTCTGGATTGAGCCGAGCACCTTTGAGGCATTTTCGAGTTCTGTTCTCTACTGTAAGGCCCGCGGGATTCCGGTGCGTGTGGTGGGCCGAGGATCGAATCTTTTAGTTCGCGATGGCGGAATTCGCGGTGCGGTTATTCATCCGAAAGGTGGGGTCTTCAGTGAAGTCGTTGCCGATGGGAATATCATTCGGGCCGGCGTAGGCGCTCGCTTTAAAAAGGTCTCCAGTGTCGCTCGCGAGAATGGTATTGGTGGTTTTGAGTGGATGGAAGGGATTCCCGGAAACGTGGGCGGCGGGCTCCGCATGAATGCCGGAGCAATGGGCGTGGAGACTTTTGACCAAGTAGTGGATGTGACCTTTCTCGATGAAGATGGTGAGATCCGCACGCGGATGTTGGACGAGATTGAGTCCTCCTATCGCAGTGTTCCTGAGCTTCGACGGAATTACGCACTGGCAGCAACTTTCAAGGGAGCGCCGGCGAGCGCGGAGAATATCCAGGACTTACTTGATGAGTCGCGGGATCATCGGAATACCACTCAACCCAAGGCGGCCAGTGCCGGATGCATCTTTAAGAATCCAGAGATCTGTGGCGCAGGCCAGCTCATCGATGAGTTAGGGCTGAAGGAGACGGGTGTAGGGAAAGCAGAAGTTTCTCTTGAGCATGGGAATTTTATCGTAAATCGAGGAAATGCGACTGCTGCTGATGTGCTAGGGCTCATTGATCAAATCAAGGCAAAGGCGAAACAAGAACGTGGCATCGAGCTTGATGCCGAGGTTCAAATTCTCGGGGAAGACGAGTTCGTTTTTTAGGAGCTCTTACAGAAGAGGTTGGCCATCCTCATGGCGGGTCATCCTATTTGAAATAGGATGAAGTCGTGATGAACGGCGTAATAAGATTTAAAGGTAAAGCGAATACGGTGCGTCCCGATAATTTTTCGGGAGTGATAATAAAGCCTGATCGGGGAGGAAACCGGGTTACCGGTTCTCCGATGAATTCAACCGTCACGCCGGGATTTTTGAATTACCTCGGATACGGGCTACTGGTCTCTGCAGTCACTTTTTTCGTGAGTTCCTGGCTGCTGTATTTCGATCTCGTTAGAATGCCCTTCGTTGGTATCGCATGTGCTCTGGGATTCCTGATTGGGCATTTTCATTTCGTGATCGGTGAGTTCTTATTGTCGAGTGAATTGCCACGTCGTGGAATTTCGATGCTCCTGATTTGGGGGACAGTCGGCCTGATGTTCTTGGGAAGTGGTGAAAATACTGATAAGATAAAAAAGAGCACCTTAGATTTCACCAAGGCGCTCTTAGGTTGAAAAGGGGAGTTCTTTCTAGAGGAAGATCTTCTTTCCGTCGTTCTTCGCGCTTTCGTAAATTGCGGAGATAAGCTCGACAGATTTTCGTGCTTCGGAGGCGTTCGTTGAGGGCTCGCGGCCTTCGGCGATCGCCTGGACTACCTCTTCGAAGTTTCGCTGATGCTGATAGGAATTGATCGCGGTGGGGTCGTTTGCTCCGAGTCCGGCTTCTTGGCCCTTCATGAGGGAGTTTTGGATTTCGGCGTCTTCGGGTTTTTCGTTCATGAAATCCCAAATCTCGAAGGCTTCATCGGCGAGGAAAACGGATCCTTCGGTTCCTGCAAGCTGGACTCGGGCTGGATGACCGTCCTTTGACCAAGTGCAGGTGGAAGCTTCGATGACGCCACGGGCGCCATTTTTAAACTCCAGAAGAGCGACACAGTGATCTTCGACCTCGATACGTTCGTGCGCGAGACAGACGGTGTTGGCTTGCACTGATTCCACAGGACCGGCCAAGTAGAGGAGGGCGTCCACGGTGTGGATTGATTGGTTCATCAGGGAGCCTCCGCCATCGAGGGCCCAAGTGCCGCGCCATCCTGCTGAGTCGTAGTAGGCTTGGTCGCGATACCATTTGACGTAAGCCGAGGCCGAGGAGAGGGTGCCGAAGCGACCTTCATTGGCAGCTTTCTTAAAGGCATCCATGCCGGGGTGGAATCGACGGTTGAGAACGGGGGCGACAGTTTTGCCGTTCGCCTTTGCGGCCTCCACCAGTTGATCGATGCGAGGAAGAGTGATTTCAAGGGGCTTTTCGACGATAGCATGTTTGCCGGCATTGAGGGCTGCGAGCGTGGGCTCAAGGTGGGCTCCGCTCGGGGTTCCTACGGTGACGATCTCGAGCTCGGGATCGGCGAGAAACCCGGCCATGTCTGAGTAGGCTTTCGCGCCATATTCTGTGGCGAGTTTGTCCGCCGCTTCTTGACGAAGGTCAAAAACCGAATGGAGAGATCCACCGGTCATGGCGCTGATGGCTTTGGCGTGGAAGTGGCCTATCATGCCGGCTCCGATGATTCCGAATTTCATAAAGTAGTGGGTGGAGTTGAACTCCGAATCGGTGATCTGCCAAGTCTTCGGTATTAAAAATATTTAGGCTGGCACCGGGTCCGCTATTTCATCTGCAGGGTCGGTGCCGATTTGAAGTTGTTCCTTTTTTCGCTCCCAGACGTAGCGTCGGAAGATGACCTTCACGGCTGCTGTGAGGGGGACCGCGAGTAAAGCTCCCAAGAATCCCCCAAGGAGGAGGGACCAAAAGAGCATGGAGAAGATGACCGTCATGGGGTGGAGTCCGACGGAGTCGCCGACGATCTTGGGCGCTGTGACGAGGGAGTTGATTTGCTGAACCACTACAAAGATGCCCACAACGCAGAGGACATAGCCCCATTGGGGGAGGCCCCAGGGTTGATCCGCACCTTGAAACGTGGCGATAATACACGCGGGGATCAGACAGAGAATGTTTCCGATGTAGGGAATGATTCCAAGAAGAGCCATCACGACTCCGATGAGGAGACCATAGTCGAGGCCGAAGAGGGTGAGGGCGATTCCGACGAGAATTCCGTCGATGAAGGCGACCAAAACCTGTCCTCGGAAGAATGAGATGAGGTAGCCATTGATTTCAGCGAGAGTTTCAATGACTTCATTTTTAAAGGGCGAGGCTTTGAGGGGGACGTATTCGTGCCAGCCATTTTTGATGGCGTCGCTTTCCTTCAGAAAATAGTAAAGGTAGATTGGGACCATCGCGAAGCCGATGATGATGCCTAAAAACCCAAGGATTTTTCCGTAACTGCTGGAGAGCCAACTTAGGGTGGAGCTTAAAAGATTGGAAAGTTGAACTCCACCCCTGGTGAGCCAGAAGTTGTTACGAGCAAATGAGCTTTCGAGATAAGTCCGTCGATTGGCAATTTCATATTCAGCGAGGGCCTCTGCATCGGCCTTTTTTTCATCGGCGCTTGGGTTCTTCGTTTTCTCAGGTTTGAGAGAGGGCTGAGTTGTCCAGGAGGATTGTCTTATCTCCTCAATTTCCTCTGCGGTGACGTTGTATTTAGTCACTAAATCTTGATTGGGTCCCTTGAGCGATTCGTCTTTCTTGAGTTGCGCTTGGACTGCTTCCGCATCTTTCGAGAGATAGTCCCGGACAATCCAACCGTAGAACCCGTTTTGTTTGGCGTCGACGAGTCGTTCTTCCTTAAATGCTGAGCTTTTGTCGTCTTTTAATCCGCCGATTTGCTTGGATAGTTTAGAGCCGACAAACGCAAAAAGGATTCCAAAAAACAGGAGGAACGCAGTGAAGACGGCGATGATTCCTTTGATGCGACTGAACCCTTTCAACTGGAGCCATTGCACAACAGGATCGAGGAGGTAGGCGATGATTCCGGCCACCGCTAGAGGAACGAGGACCGGCTGAAGGTAGCCTAATACCGAGCTTCCTAACCAGACGAGGCCAACGAGAAGGGCGGCGATGATGACGATCGCGATTCCAGTGACCGCTTTCCAGAGGGTGCGTCGCTGGAATTCGTTGGGGAATGAAACTTCCTGATCCACGAGTTGATTCTTACTAATTCAGCACGGAGGTGCAAGGCGGGATCAGCTAAGAGCGTGATCTTTAGCAACACGGTCAAGGAGGCCATTGACAAAGCAAGCGGCTTCTTCCCCGGAAAAGGAACGGGCTAGGTTGATTGCTTCGTTGATCGCTACTGCTGTGGGAACATCCGGGGCCTGCGTGATTTCCCAAACACCGAGACGAAGGATGGAAAGGTCGACGCGAGAAAGACGGTTGAGATCGTAGTTCTCAGCGGCGGCTTCAATGATGTCGTTGAGGGTCTTTAGATTACTGCTCACACCTGCGGTGACCTTCTCCGCTTCGTTTCGAAGTTCGAGCATTTGGGCCCGAGTTTTGTGAAGATGGGCGAGCTCTCGTTGGTCCGGGTATTTCGCCGGGTTGCGGGTCATCTCGACCTTTTTGTCAAAGGCGTCTAGTTTCTCGAAAATCTTCGTGACTGCTTGCTCTTGGAGGGGAGGGAAGGTGACGATGTGGACGCGTAGATCGTCACGGAGTTTGCTGACCTCGGACGAACGCTCAAAGGCACGGTTGAGATCTTCGCGCCATCCTCCGGTATCGGCTTTTGTGAGGAGGACCAGGTTTCCGATGAATTCAGCGAGGGAAGCCTCAGCATCGACCAATTCCTGAAATAGGCGGGCTGCTTTTCCGGTGGGGTCGGCGGCGCTGATTGCAGCAGTACAAGCGGCGAGTGCTTTTAGAAGTTTTGGTGCAACTGCCGCGCGTCCGTTTTGCCAGTGTCCGAGGATTTTAACGCGAGCGCGGTCGAAGGTGAGACCACCTCGATCAGTGATGAGTTCCCAGAGTTCATCATCACTTTCCGCTGTTTGCGAAGAAGCGCGGGCATAGAAGAGCTGAATGGCAGCCTCCCGGACTTGGTGACGCGTCGGCATTAGGCGTTACTCGGGTGCAGTCTGAGTGACTGGGTCGTTTTCTTGATCTCATTCATTACTTCGATCACGTTTACGGCGCTCCGGGCCGCTTCCCGGCCACGGTTGAGCTTCTCTCCAATGCAGCGGGTATAAGCCTGTTTTTCATCCTCGACTAAAAGAACTTCGTGGATGATCGGAGTAGAAAACTCTAGCGCAAGTTGCTGAAGGGTGTTTGTCACTGAGGTGGCGATGAGGTCGGCATGGCCGGTACCTCCGCGAATGATGCAGCCAAGGGCGATGACACAGTCAGGAGCTTCTTCTTGAATCAGTGCTTTGATGACGACCGGGATCTCAAAGGCACCAGGGACTCTTACGAGATCAACCTTAGGGTTTTCTGTAATGTTACCGATCTCCTCCACTGCATTTTCGACCAGAGCATCTGTGAATTCAGCATTGAACTGCGCAGCCACAATGGAGATTCGAATTTTTCCGGTGTTTAAGACGCGAGGTCTTTGTGGGATGATCGCCGACATAAGATCGGGTGTATGATCTGAAGATGAAGCTTTGTCAATGAATGTCAAAGTTTATGACCCATTCTAACTCGCTTGGTATCGAGATACTTTTCGTTATGCGGATTGGAGGGCACGCTGATGGATACTTGCTCCACAATCTCAAGTCCATAGCCATCAAGGCCGATGACCTTCTTGGGATTATTCGTGAGTAGTCGAATCTTGCGAATGCCAAGATCGTGCAGCATCTGTGCTCCCATTCCATAGTCTCTCAGATCGGATGGAAATCCGAGTTTCTCGTTGGCTTCGATGGTATCCATACCTTGCTCCTGAAGCTTGTAGGCATGGATTTTGGCAGCGAGGCCAATTCCTCGACCTTCTTGCCGGAGGTATAGTAAAACTCCGCCATCTTCCGAGATATTCTGTAAAGCATTGTGGAGTTGCCCGCCACAGTCGCAGCGGCGTGAGCCAAAAACATCACCGGTTAAGCATTCGGAATGGACGCGCACGGTTGTTGGTGTTTCAGGATCGATCTCACCGCTCACCAAAGCAAGGTGCTCTGAATCGTCAGTATTCACGCGGTAAAGGTGGCAGTTAAAGTCGCCAAAATCAGTGGGGAGAGAAATGATTTCCTCACAAGTGACGAGTCGCTCGGAGCGTCTGCGGTATTCGATGAGTTGAGCGATGGTGCAGGCCTTGAGTCCATGCTGTTTCTGATAGTCGCCAAGATCGCCCACTCGTCCCATGGTGCCATCCTCATACATGATTTCACAAATGATGCCGATTGAGGGGAGACCAGCTAAACGGTTAAGATCAACCGCGGCTTCGGTGTGTCCAGCGCGGCGAAGCACTCCACCTTCCATGGCTTGGAGGGGAAAGATATGACCGGGGTTGACGAATGAATCGGCGGTTGTCGTTTCCTCTGCCATGAGCTTTACGGTATGGGCGCGATCAGCGGCGGAGATTCCCGTGCTGATTCCCTGCGCGGCGTCGATTGAGATCGTAAAGGCCGTTTTGTGGGCTTCGCGATTTTTTGAAGCCATTGGAGGCAGGTCGAGAGCATCGGCTTTCTCTGCGAGGATTGGGGTGCAGATCAGTCCCCGGCCATGGCTTGCCATAAAGGCAATCATTTCCGGAGTTGCCAAAGAACCCGCTCCGAGAAGATCCGCTTCGTTTTCCCGGCCAGGATCATCGGCCACGATTACCAGTTTGCCGGCAGCGACATCGGCGATGATATCGCCAATGGGCGAAAATTGAAGGGAACTCATGTAGTGGGAAGGTGGCAGTGATGTGGCACGTGCGCAAGACGAGTGCTATTGAAATTCCCCGGCAAGGGGATCGGGCTCAAGATAACCCAGTTTGACCAAAAAATTATCGGCGGCGTTCAACGTGAGCCCGTAGTTCCGCTCGTCCGAATTGTAGTTAAAAAAAGTATGACCAGCGTTCTGGAAGGTCATTAGCTCGCATTTGTTTCGTTTTCGGGCGTAGCGCTTGCTGAAGCGGATCGAGGATTGGACGGGGACGACCCGGTCGGCGGTGCCATGGAAGATCAAGCAAGGGGGGAGCTCCTTTTGAGGGAGTTTGGCGTAGGGACTGGTGATTTTTGCTTCCTTGGGAGTGGAAAAAAGTGCCGATCCCACGCCTTTGGGACCTGTGTCTGTGATCGGCCCAAAGAGGATGAGTGCTTGGGGTTTGGGCGAGGGGAATTCTGTGTTCTCGTGCGGATGCAAGGTGGCACAGAGGGCGGCGTGGGCCCCTGCGGCGGCACCACAGGCGACAATTCGGTTTGGATCGGCCCCTATCTGTGCGGCGTGATAGCGTAGAAAAGAAATGACGGTTTTGGTGTCCATGATGGCTTCTTCGGGTCCTCCGTCGAACTTCGCCTTGGTGCGATATTCAGCAGTCACCGCGATCATTCCTCGTGAAGCGAAATGATGACAGTGAGGAATAAACTGAGTAGGAGCGGAGATATCCCAAACGCCACCATGGAAAAACACGATTACGGGACGTTGTTGGGTGGAGTAATCGAAATTTGGAGGAAAGAAAAAATGTGCGTTCAAATCTCCCTGCGGCGTCTTTTCATAGACGTAGGTTGTCGCAGATTCGAGTAGTTCTTGGTTGCGCACTTCTCCGATCATTGGAGACTTTGGGATAGGGTTCATAAAGTGAGTTTTGCTGTACGACGTATCGAGCGCGAAAGAATATTTTTCCAAAGTAGGCCCATTTTGTCCATAGTTTCTGCATGTTCCGCACACTTTTAATATCTTGCATTTTGATCCAGATGTCCTCCGGGCAAGCTCCGATTGCCAAAAACGACGCCAAACTGGTCCAGCATTTACGTCAGGTATATAGCGGCTGGAGGGCTGCGGTGATTCAAAAAGATGCCGCTTTGTGGCAGCGCTATACGGCCACGAACCAGCTGACTTCGATCAAGAATCGGCTTTGGAGCGAACGCCGTCGTTTTCCTGAAGCATTTTTTGCGGGGCTTCCCGCGATTCCACCAGATCTTGCGACCTTAAAGGTGCTTCGCCTACGGGTGAAAGGTCCTACAGTGAAGGCTGTCTATTTTGGAAAGGTCGATTTTGGGGTAGGGGGAAAGCCCAGTGAGAACATTCTCACAATTTCCTATGTTCAGGAGCGTTCGGGTTGGAAATACAACGGTTCGCAATTCGTGAATCTGAGTGCGCTTCCTGATGTTCGGAAGGAGATTTTGGCGGGAAATTTTAAATATGTCGATCAACCCGATTTTCAGCCGACTGGAAAAACGGAAAAACCACCCATCGCACTACGGGGACCCGTGAAGTATATCGCCAAGGCCTACGTGTTTTGCCCTGGTCGGGAAGTGAAACTTCTCGTTAACAAGATCTCGCCCCACACTTACCAGAACACGAAGCGGGCCGACGTGATTCTCGGGGGCGCGAGCGATGGTAGCAATGAAGTCCAGTTTACCGTCAAAGACATCCCCGGAGGAGATCCGAAAGCGCCAATAACGATCCGGATTTATCTCATGTCAGAAATTCAGGGTCAAAAGCCTATCAAAGCTTTGGAGTATCAGGTTATCGATGGCCAAGATCCTGAAAAAAGTGGGATTAAACGCTTCGTCTTGACTCCGGATATCGCCAAAAAACTCCGATGAGCTTAAAAAAGATGAAGAAAACCTTCGGGAATTTCTTGCCAATACATCCGGAACGCCTTAAAGCTCCGCCACTCCCGCTGCACGGCAGGTTTACAAATCCAACAAAAGCGCAGATAGCTCAGTTGGTAGAGCAGTTGGCTTTTAACCAATTGGTCCTGGGTTCGAGTCCCAGTCTGCGTACTTTTTCGATAACCCGCTTAATCCTAAAGGATTAGCGGGTTTCGTGTTTCCTGGAGAGAGGTGAATGCTAGCTATATGCTAGCATTCCATTAAGTCCCACAATGTTTCACTCTCTGAAGATAGCGGCATTTCAGCGGTCGATGTCGCGGATGTTTCTGATTGGATGATTCAGATTTTTGGCGTCCTAATCCGATGGGATGGTGGGGGATGGTGCTATGCAGCTACCCCAACGTTGGAGAGGATGGGATGCTACCCCATGGGGCGATGGTCTTTTAACCTGCCCAACAACGGGCAACCACTCGCCTGGCACACCTCGGCCTCTCTTGGCGTTAATCTCACCAGCGTTTCGGAATTTGAAAATGGATGGGTGGGGTATGCCCCATATACGACCGGACTTATCTGGTGATGATATTATGGACGCCTGTCGCCCGAATGTCAGTTGATGCTGTCTCTTATACACATCTGACGCTGCCGACGATCTACTCTGTGTAG
>OJHF01000017.1_pt1 | contig 80510 bp, 65 predicted proteins | sample 1594891 | NCBI WGS metagenome assembly OJHF01 (sample SAMN05416737, study PRJEB24817) | seawater metagenome | isolation source: Sea water | place: Canada:Atlantic | collected 2013-07 | reverse complement strand
GGGTGATTTTGACGAGGGGGGCACCGAGGAGGGAGGCGGCGGAGAGGAGGAACGATAGAAGCTGTTTCATTGGTGAAGAATGAACGCTGAAAGCCGAACCACCAATAATGAATTTTGAATGCTTTCTAGGGGGGTAATTAGACAACAGTTCAACCCTCGCCTTTGAATCAGTGCCAAGATCCGACTTCCTACTCGTCAGTTTTTGAATTAATCTCAACTCCTTCACAGTTTTGACCGGACACTCAACCATCATCCCAACGATCTTAATCGCTGCGTTTCTCTCCATTGGGAAAGCAGATGCTACGGGCGACGCTTTTTTCAAGCAAGGCATCGTCCCGTTACTGGAGGCGAACTGTCTCGCTTGCCACGACGATGAGACCCAGAAGGGGAAAGTCTCGTTAGATACGATCGGTAGCGATTTCACCAACGGTGATACCGTCGCGCTGTGGGAGCGCGTGCTTGAACAACTCGAGATCGGCACAATGCCACCCGAGAAAAAACGGCAGCCAAGTGCGGCCGAGCGCGAGCAAATCGTTCGCTGGATCAAAGAGGGGCTCACTTTGGCCGGGAAGGGATTCGAACTCGAATCGCGCATGCTGCTTCCTGAGTTCGGTAATCGCGTCAGTCACGAGCTGCTGTTCGATGGCTCGATCATCACCGCTCCTTTCACCCCGGCGCGCCTGTGGCGCATGAGCCCGCACATATACGGCGGCAAAAGATATCAGCAGATTCTACGCGGCGGAATCGAAGCGCAGCCCGTCAGTTACAAATCGAAATCGAATGGTCTCCGCGACTATGCCGCCCAGGAAATAATGGACGAGTCGGGCTTCCTCGCGCTGCAGCTCGCCCTTTCAGACATTATTGCCAACCAGATGCACGACCGCGAGCTCGCACCGATGACCTACGGCCCCGACAAGGGAAAATCCATCCGTCTCGCAGGCAAAGAGAGCTTCAAGGTCATTTCAGAAGCTGAAGGACAACCACCACGAGAGGCGCTTGAGCGCGTGATTCGCGAAGAGTTCGAACGGGCCTGCGGTCGCCCGATCAGTGAAGCCGAGTTCCCAAAATACTTAGCCTTCATGGAGCGCAACCTTGCTGAGGGTGGCAACGAAGCCGGTCTCAAGACCACGCTGCTCGGCATCTACCTATCGAGCGAAGCCGTCTACCGGCTCGAACTCGGTCGCGGTCCCGACGACGAACACGGCCGGCGTCTGCTCTCGCCGCAAGAGATCGCCTTCGCCCTCTCATACGCCCTCACTGATTCCCCGCCAACCGCGAATCCGATCATCCAAAAAGCCTATGGGGAGGGAAAACTCAGCAACAAGACCGAAGTCGAGAAAGTCGTGCGTGCGATGATCGCCGCCGGCGCGCCACCGATCCGCAAGCACTTCCCTGCCAGCGCCTTCCACCGTATGATCCAAGAAGGCGAACACGGCTTCGCCTACTACCCGCGCATCGTGCGATTCTTCGAGGAGTTTTTCCTCTATCCCAGAGCCGAAGGAACCTTCAAAGATAGCCCCGGTCCCGGCATGGGAGGGCGCGCGCTGATTGGCGCGCCGCAGGGGCACATCGCGGCTATCGTTAATGAAGATAAACAGGTTTTCGAAGAACTCCTGACATCGTCGCGCTTTAACAACAGCCGCACCCAGCTCCTCAAAATGGTCGACGAACGGCACGCGAAAAAACTCAAGTTCCAGCCAAAAGAGAAAGCCGATGCATGGCGCACCGACATGATCAAAAAGTCCAAGAGCCTCACCGACGACACCTTCCGTGCCGGCATGCTCCATGACCTCAGCTGGCTGCTCACCCACTCCACAAACGACGCCAACGATCCCGTTCACCGCGGCATTTGGGTACGCACCCACTTGCTCGCCGGTAACGTTCCGGCCCTCCCGATCGGCGTCGATGCCAAGATTCCCGAGGACCACGACAAGACCCTGCGCCAAAGATTCGAGGTCACCAAAGCCCACGAATGTTGGAAATGTCACAAACACTTCGAGCCACTCGGTATGCCCTTCGAGAGCTTCACCGACCGCGGCTGGGTCCGCACCGGGATGTATTATAGCAAGAAACAAAAACGCTTCGAGACCATGCTCACCCCGGACAAGATCAAGTTGGGATTGGAAAAGGACGAACTGGTGGAATTTCCCTTCGACACCAGCGGCAAGATCACTGGCACCGGCGAACGAGGCATCGACGGCCCGGTCAAAGATGCCCACGATCTCGTGCACAAGCTCGCCAAATCCACCCGCGTCCGCCAGTCGATCATCCGGCACTGCTTCCGCTACTGGATGGGTCGTAACGAAATGCTCAGCGACTCAAAAACTCTTATCGCCGCAGAGAAAGCGTATCTCGATAGGGGCGGGAAATTTAGCGAGCTGTTAGTTTCGCTGTTAACATCCGACTCATTCCTCTACCGTAAATGATGACCAATCGAAGGAATTTCACCAAAGGCATCACGCTCGGAGCGAGCGGCGCGGTCTTGATGCCTCTGTTGCGGCAGATGGAAGCTCATGCTGCCGGTCGATCCGACGGGTTCCCAAAACGCTTTGTCTTCGTCATTAAATCGAGCGGCATCACGCCCGCCGCGATCCGCCCGGAGGGTATTGATATTGGTGACGATGACAATCTCCTCGATCTCAAACTTACCGATCATCAGCTCCCACCAACGCTGCGATCGCTTGATCCCTTCAAAGAGGAGATGATGATTCTCGAAGGTCTTTCCGGCGCTAACTTCGGAGGGAATCATTCGTCTTATTACGGCGCCCTCAGCTGTCACCACTCGCCGGAAAAGCCCGCGGCAGCTACCCTCGATTGCCTCCTTGGTCAACTCAATCCCGCACCCTTCAGGAACTACGGGTTCGCCCCCAATGGCCACAGCATCGGCAATAACTACGGCCCGATCGTCCAAGACACCGCGGTCTTTCCAAAGATCTCGGCGTATGGACAGAACAGTCCAATGCCCTACCAGGCCAGCGCGGAAAAAGCCTTCCGCGAATTGTTCGGCAGTGCGCTCGATTTAAAAACGGGAGGCAAGAAGGAGTTCGCGTTGCAGACCAATCTCCTTGATTTTCTCAGCGAGGATACCAAGCGTCTCGCCAAGCAGATTAGTCCGGAGGAGCGCGAGAAACTCGAGCACTACCTGAGCGCGTTCGAGTCCGTCCGCGCGCGTAACAATCAGCTCGTCGTGATGCAGGAAAAGATCCGGAAGAACGCCCCCGAATTCACTAGCCAATATTCATCGACCGTCTTCACCGACCGCGTGTCCACCTTCTTCGACCTCACCTCGGCAGCATTGATCACCGGATTAACTAACGTGATCTCGATCCGTGCCGACTGGCTTAGCGCCAAGTATGCCGCCTTCGGATTCAAGAACACCAGCGTGCACGACATCGGCCACAACAAAGTCACCGACAACGGACTGAAGTCCGGCGAGGCGCGCGACGTGATTCGCAAATTCCAAATCGAGCAGATCGCCAAGTTGGCAGCCAAGCTCAAAGCAGTCCCTGAAGGTGATGGCACTATGCTCGATAACACCATGATCATCTACCTCTCTGATACCGGTGAGGCGCATCACTCGCGCCGGAAAGAGTGGCCGTTCATTGTTGTCGGCGGGCGAGGGCACAAGCTCAAGACCGCAGGGCGCTACCTCCGCTACCCGAAATACGGGAGCTCCGGCCACAAGACGATAGGCAATTGGTATAACACCATTCTCCAAGCCAATAACGGTCCGGCTGAAAATCACTTCGGCCAGCTCGATAATCAACTCAAGGACCTCGATCTGCGCGGGCCACTGGCGGAGATCGCGATCTAGCGCCAGTCCCGACCGGGAGATGAACCCGCTTAACCAATCGCTGATCGAGATGAATCGATGAAAACTGGGACGATATTTTTAGGCAGCTTGAAGAGGCTGCCGTAAACCGGCCCGTCCACCATCACAGCGCCCAGCCTTTGCGATACCGATAATCGATAAATTGGTCGGCTTCAGGAGCTCCCGTAGCACGTAATTTTTTCGGATCCCACTCCAGTTTCTTACCGGAACGGAATGCTACGTTGCCGAGAAGCACCGCTTCCGTCAGGGGCCCGGAATAGTCAAAATCACAAGTGGTCGGCCCACCGTGTTTGCAGGCCTCGATCCATTCCAGGTGATGACCGATGGAGTCCTTGATAACGGGTTCCGGGGTGGTGAATTCGGTGAAGTCTTTTTCGGGCAGAAGGACATGCTTTCCGTAGTCGCAGATTAGCATTCCCTTGGAGCCGACAAAGAGCACTCCGTTTCCCCACTTGGGTAGCTTTTTCTCCGCGAATTGTGGGGGGCGCCGATTTCCATGATACCAAGTCAGGTTCACCGGCGGCTTTTCACCCCGGGCCGGATAGAGGTAGCGGGCGATCAACCAGTTTGCCGCGCTCTCCGCGTGAACTGGCGGGCCTTCCGCCTCGACGGTGAGGGGATGCCGCAATTCGAGGGCCCAATGCGGCAGGTCCATGTAGTGGCAACCGATATCAGCGAGGGTCCCTCCACCAAAGGCCCACCAATGCCGCCAGGAAAATGGAAGGTAGTCTGGATGATAGGGTCGCTCCTCGGCCGGTCCCAACCAGAGATCATAATGCAGTCCCTTTGGCACTGCTGGCGTGTCCTTGGGACGTTCTTTATTGCCGAAGCCGCCACCGACCCAGACATGCACTTCTGATACGGTGCCGATTGCTCCGCTTTGCACCAATTCCACCACCCGGCGATAGTTCGATCCCGCATGAATCTGGGTTCCCATCTGGGTGACGCAACGATGTTCCCGGGCAAGCTCCTGAATGCGACGGCATTCGGCCACGGTCCGAGTGAGCGGCTTTTCGCAATAAACATGTCGGCCGCTTCGGATTGCTGCGGCGGTCGCGACGGCGTGGGTGTGGTCCGGGGTGGCCACCACCACCGCTTCGACGTCCTTCTGGTCGAGCAGATGTCGAAAATCGGTATAGGTCCGGGCAGATGGATGTTTCTGCGCGGCTCCCGCAAGCAAGCCCTCATTGATGTCGCATAAGGCCACGACGTTTTGACTCGAGACATTGCCCAGGTTGTATGCCCCTTGGTTGGCGACGCCGATGACCGCCACGTTTAACTTTTCATTGGCCGCATATGTTCGGGCGGAACCCGATCGCAGGATGGTCAAACCGGCGGCCGCGGAAACGGAGGTCTTAATGAACTGTCGGCGGGTGTTCGGTCTTTTCATAGCTTTCGGCATTGGATTACAGGAATCCTCGCATAAAAATCTATAAGCGGAAGGTAATAGAAACAGTCGGATCACATGACCGACTCCCGTTTGACCCTACGAAGGCAAGGTTCTTTTCCCAGTATGTCTTTTTTCTCAAAAAAGAAACCGCCGATTCTTAAATACCCTGTAGCCTGACCGTATCTTCGGCTTTTCGAAGCACCGTGGGATACGCCCGATTTCACAAACCGTGGGTTCCATCAATCCAAGTGCGGCGATGGCTGCATCCGCAGCTGAGCCGCCTTCTTACAATACTGTTAGATGGAGTGACTCAGCAAAATCCTAAAACACGATGACTACAATTAGGGAGATAATCCCCTCCAAGGATGAGAAAACGGAGTTGGTTAATTCCGCGTGATCATTCATGATTGCCGCATGCTAATTTTCGATGCTCATCTGGATCTTAGTCTGAATGCCCTTGAGTATAATCGGGATTTACGTTTACCGCTGGCGGATCTCCGAAAAGTTGAGGACGGCCTATCTGATTTACAGGGACGGAGTCAGGGGATGGTCTGTTTTCCGGAGATGCGCAAAGCTGGGATTGGGCTTTGCGTAGCGACTCAAATCGGTGGCTGCATGCAGCCACCTGGGCCGGTGGCATCGTGGGCATCCCCGGCGCAGGCCTGGGCGATGACCCAAGGTCAACTCGCCTGGTATCGCGCGATGGAAGAGGTCGGGGAATTATCGATGATTCGAACGACGAGAGCACTGAATCAGCACTTGGAGGACTGGGCGGCGGATGCGGAGAATACCCCGATTGGCTATGTTTTGAGCCTCGAAGGTTCCGATTCGATACGAACCTTGGCTGATCTGGAGACGGCCTATGGCTACGGGCTGCGCGCTTTAGGTCCGGCCCATTACGGCAACGGCCGTTATGCGTTGGGACACGATCAGCTTGGTCCCTTGTCGCATAAAGGAAAGGCCTTGATTCAAGAGATGGATCGGCTCGGTTTGATTTTGGATGTGACCCATTTATGCGAAGAAACTTTCTGGGATGCACTCGCTTGTTTTTCCGGTCCGGTTTGGGCGAGCCATCATAACTGTCGGGCTTTGGTAAACGATCCGCGTCAGTTATCGGATGATCAGATTCGAGCGGTGGCAGAACGCGGCGGGATCATTGGTTTGGCGATGGATACCTGGATGATTGTTCCCGGTTGGGAAAAAAGAGTCACCACCCCGGAAGCGTCTGGGGTGTGTTTGAACGACGCGCTTAAGCATCTTGATCATATTTGCCAACTGCTTGGAAATGCTGATCATGTGGGTATTGGGACGGACTTGGACGGAGGGTTCGGGGCCGAACAAAGCCCGAAAGATCTTCATTCAATTGCGGATATTGCCAAGATTCCAAGGCTGTTGCGTGAACGGGGATTTTCTGAATTGGATGTGGGAAAAGTTGCCCATGGGAATTTTATTGATTTACTTCGAAAGGCATTACCATGAATCAGTTAGATGAACTTGAGAATATTCCTTCTCCCGCGTTATTGCTGGATGTTGGGAAGGTGGAATCGAATCTTCAGCAGATGATTTCGATCGCGGGGGTCGATCGTTTGCGCCCTCATCTTAAAACCCACAAAATGCGGGAAGTGGTTCAGTTACAGATCAGGGCGGGTATTCGAAAATTCAAAGCCGCGACTTTAGCAGAATTGGAGATGGCTGCGGACGCCGGGGCGGCTGAAGTTCTTTTGGCGATCCAGCCGGTCGGTCCCAATATCGCACGTTTGGCTGAGGTAATCGCCACGTATCCAGATACTTCTTTCTTTGCGGTCATTGATGATCTGGAGACGGCGGTGCTGTTGGATCAAAAATGCAAAGGACTTGGCTTGTTTATTGATGTCGACTGCGGGATGCATCGGACCGGCGTGACCTTTGGTTCATCGCTGGATTTGCTGATTCAGGAGGTCAGAAATTTGTCTCAGGCGCACCTGATGGGATTACATGTGTATGATGGGCACCTGCACGATCCGGATCGGGTCAGTAGACGTGCGTCAGTCCTTGAAATTCATCAGCAAATACAAAAGCACCGCAATGATTCGATGACGGTGATCGCAGGCGGGAGTCCGACCTTCGAGCTTTGGGCGGAAGAGTCTGGTTGGGACTGCAGTCCTGGAACCTCCCTTTTTTGGGACCAGGGATATTCGGATTCTTTCCCGGAGCTCCCTTTTGAAATCGCTGCCGTTTTGTTAACGCGGGTGATCAGTAAGCCGGGTGAGAACCGCTTGTGTTTGGACCTGGGCCATAAAGCGGTTGCCGCGGAAAATCCTTTAGATCAACGAGTCTTGTTGCCCGAATTACCGCAGGCAAAGTTTCTGGGGCAAAGTGAGGAACACCTGGTCGTTGAAGTCGAGGATTCCCATCGCTTTAAACCTGGCGATCCTTTGCTGGCTTATCCTCGTCATATTTGCCCAACGGTAGCCTTGCATCGGTCGGCTCATCTGATGCGCGATGGTCGTTCCCTGAATGAAGAATGGCGGGTCGCCGCACGGGATCGTTAACCCGTTTCCTCTGAATCAATTTCAATGATCAATTCGATTTCGACCGAAATATTTCCCGGAAGGACATTGGTCCCAATCGCGCTTCTGGCGGAAACGCCGCTCTCTTCGCCGAAGATGTCACGCATGAGTTCGCTGAAGCCATTCATGACTTGCGGTTGTTGAGAGAAATGTTCGGTTGAATTTACAAATCCAAGGGCCTTGATGATCCGCTTGACGCGGGAGAGGTCTTGGAAATGGTCTTTCATGGTTCTCAGCAGGGCCAGGCCGGTTTGACGCGCCGCGGCTTGACCGGCCGCCACATCCAAGTCGTATCCGAGTCGACCGGTCATATATTTTCCATTGCCCAGGTATGGGCCGTGACCAGAGATGTAGGCAAGGTTCCCTGCGATGACGACGGGTTTATAGAGGCCGCCTAATGGAATAGATTCCGGTAAGGTTAAGCCCTGGGCGATCAATTGTTCTTCGGCATTATTCATGGTGTCTTCCTTTGGATTCGAGATCAGTCTGTTTGCATTTCTTCACGTTCTTGCTGCAGTTGCTTTAAAGCCTCATCATGGGTTTTCTTATCTGGAGGGGTGATACCTGAAACGAGGATACCGGCCAAGCTTGAGATGACGAGGGTAGGGATTACCGGGTTGCCCCAAATGCTGTTCCACTCTCTGAAGACGAGAGCAGTGACAAATGCCGCGATTAACGAGGTAAGCGCTCCGGCGGCATTGTATCTCGGCCAAATCCGGCCCAGAATTCCGCACACGCACATCCCGGTCATGAACAAATTGATGATGATTGAGATATAGCCGAGGATGTTGTCAGAAACCACGGCCATGATTAGGGCGAAGCCAACCGTTAAGCCCAGTGCTGCTCGTGAATAGGGGACCACTTTTTCTGATGCCGGCATTTTTTTGAAAACACATTGATAAAGATCTCGAATTACGGTGGTGACGCCGGCGATCGCGTCGGAGCTGGCACTGGACATGGTGGCGGAAAGCCCTGCGAGGAGAATGAGCATGCCCAGGCCCATGGGAAGCACACTTGTGGCCATCCATGGAAAAGCGAGGTCGGGACTGCTCAATTCCGGATTGGATTGATAAGCCGCCATTCCGATGATGGCGGGGAGCAGGGCAAAACCAAGGTAGAGTATTCCGGAGACGATAAACGCTTTCCGGACATCAAGGACGGAGTTTCCCGAATAGATTCGTTGCCGAAATGAAGGGGTTCCTAAAACCCCGACCGCGATTACCACGATGAGGGAGAGGGAAGGCAGGACATGGATATTCTCCATGAGTTGGGCATTGACGGCTTGTAAATTCTCCCAGCCGCCTGCCGCGCGAACGGCGAAGAGAGCGGTCAGGAGAAAGCCGACAAATAAAACGACGGCTTGGATGGTATCGGTCCAGACGACCGCCAGGTATCCTCCGATGACCGCGTAAACACCGAAGCCGACCGCGATCCAAATTTTCGCCCAAAGCGGATCGATTCCGGTGACAAAGACCAAATACATCCCGCCGCCAAGAATATGAGCCCCTAGCCAACCGACACTGGAGAGGTATGTGAAGACGCCGACCAGATTCTTAACGGCTCGATTTCCTCCGACATAAGAAGAAAGCTCTTCGGCCATTGTCATGAAGCGGTGTTGGCGCATGGGGGCGAAGAGCCAGGCCGCGATGAAAATACCCAAAGCGCCGCCTAGTCCATACAATGATCCCATCCAGCCACTCTGATAAGCTTTTCCGACCGCTCCCATCGATGACCCTGTGCCGACCATCGTTGCAACGGTCGTGCCAAGAGTGAGAAATAAAGGAAGGGCGCGCCCGCCAAGGAGAAAGTCATTACCACTTTGTTTTCGGCGGGAGATCCAGCAGCCGAATAAAATCATGGCGAGAATGTAGACAAAGAAGCAGGTTAGAAAGAGGGAGGAGTTCATGTCAATATCGGCCATAAGGGTATGATGATTCCATCTCTTTTGTCATGCTATGCTAATTATCATAAGCCCGCCAACTGCTTATCCCATCCCTCAAAATTGGGAAAAGGGCCCTCTTCGGAATCTTCGTGGTAGGATTGATTTTCAGGGCCGCTGCTTGCGATTGTGGCGTTAGTGCTCCCCCCCTTACTGGTTGCAGGAATTTTCTTTTTGGGTGGATCGCTTGAGGGCCTCGTTGAAGGAATCGGAGAGGGGAGAAAAGGGGGGCGCACGAACGCAGATCCACGTGCCGTGGGGGGCTTAGTAGTAAGCTGGTAGATCAAATGCGTTGCTCCATTGTGGCCTATCGCCGCAAATCGTAGCACACTAGGCGTGTGCCCATGGCGTTCTGGTTGATGTAGAGCAGTCCGCGCGACACCACGGGAACGCCCCAGGTTTCCGGCGCTCGGAAGAGCTGTGCCTGGGAAAGAATCTTGGCGCCTTTCGGGCTTAGATCAAGCCAGAGAAGGGTTCCTTGGGCTCCGAGGCACAGGAAGGCTCCGTCGATGTGGAGCAGGCTGGCCCGTCCCAAACGCGCGCCTTCCAGAGCAAGGCCGTCTCGCCACATTTCACGACCGGTCGCGATCTCGTAGCAGACCATCTCGGTTCCGCCGGTGCCCGACACCCCGTAGAGATAGTCTTCATGGGCTACGGGGGTGGTGAATTGGCTGCTGAATTGCCGCGCTTGCCATCGCAGCTTGGTGCTACCATCGGGAGCGAAGTCGACCATGGCGCCGCCCTCGGTGTAGCCCTCGGTGATAAAGGCGGCATTGCCGATCACGACCGGCGAGGCGGCGTTGACCGAGGTATACATCCGTGCGCGCCAGGGAAAAGTGCTCTCCGCTTTACCGATTTTCGGGTCGATGCTGAGAAGGCCCCCCGCGGGAGGATCGGTCATGCCACCGGCGAAGACAAGGATGCGGTCTCTGCCGTGGATTGTCGCCGGCACCGGTGAGGCGTAGCTGGCTTGCCAGTCGTGTTTTGTTGTCCAGATGAGCTTGCCGGTTCTCTTGTTGAAGCCACCCACGCAGAACTTACCGCCGACGTTGACGATGAGTTGATCGCGGTGGACAAGAGGGCAACCACCCCGTCCGAAAAAGAAGGGCGCGGGTCCGTATTCCTCGTCGAGATTTTTCTTCCAAACGAGCTTGCCGGTTGTCAGGGAGAGACAATGTAGGTCACCACGCACTCCGACTGAGAAGACCAGATCACCGTCGATCACGGGCCCGGAGCGCGGGGCATCCTTGGTTCCGTAGCTCGTTTTTAACGTGACAGGATAATCGAATTTCCAGTGACGAAGGCCGGTTTCGGGGTGAAGGCATTCGATGACCTCGCGATCCTTCAGGGTATAGATCATCACAAGGTGGTCGCCGGAGACGACAGGTGGTGCATGGCCGCCTCCCCGGGACACCTCCCACACCATCTTCGGGCCCGCGGTTGGGAGGGACTTGAGGAGACGGGTCTCCCTGGAATGAAGGTCATGACGAGGACCCAAGAAGCGCGGCCAGTCTTCAGTCACGGCCTTCTTGGATAGGGGCTTCGCAGGTGCGTGGAAGGTAAGGCGGTCGAAAGGCTTGGGCGCGGCGATCGCAAGTGGGACAAGGAGGAGGAGGGCAGCGGGGGAGGGGTTCATGACAATCGGTAGCGCCGCTTCTCCAGCGACCAAAGAGATCGCAGTGAGTGGGTGGAGGAAAGGTTACCCTGGCAGGTCGCCTTTTTCCAGCACGCTCTTCGCGCCACGCGTCCAACCACTCCAGCGGTGGAGTATACTTTTTAGGTAAGCATCGAAGAAGACCCTACTCAATGTGATTAGGACGTGATGGTAATGCGGTTCGCGATGTTGCGCACCACTTTAATAATAGGTTGCGTTTTTAAACTGATGTCAGATTTGTCACAAAACCCCTACACTAAAATCTTCTAATGAATGTAAATTTCAGGTGTCCCAAAGGGAGGATATTAGGAGCGCTTCGTCTACCATTTCCGTGAAAATATTACTGTGTTCGCAACTTTTTGTGCACTCGCGCTGAAGCTCGTTATTCCTGCGGCGATAGCCTCTTCACTAGCGGACTCATCCTAATTGTTCCGCTGAACCTCGAGATCCAGGAGACACCCAGCAAGGACAGCGTGCACGTCAAAGTTGGTGACCTGACCGCTGGCGGAGATTACCTCTCTGAAGCTCTCGTGTAAGTCGTAGGAACCAACAATGATGTAATCTTCTGAGGCTGCACCGATCTGCCTGGGGTGTTTCAGGCAGACGGCGGCGATGGGGCCGCGACAATGCTGGCGCGCGCCGAGGGTGGAAAGCAGTTCAGGCATCTGACTACCTGAGGAATATCGATGTGCAGAACAAAGCCGTCCAAGACTCCAACTTCAGGGCTTGTGGGGTATACAGCGCCGCGAGGAAAAAACCGGCGTCGAAGTGCATTCCCAATTTGAGGGTCTCGCTTCCCGCCAGAATTCGAAATCATAATTCTGCGTGCTGATCCGAGCTTCAAAATTCGGACCACTTAAGATGCTAGCTAGGAAAACTCACCTTTAATCACTTGCTACCCAGATGGTGTAATGTTTCGGCAAAAGCCTTGCCGATTCCTGCCAAGATTTTAGCTGATCCTTTGTAGTGGTAATCGGCATTTGTAATTCCCTTCAATAGTTCAAGGTCGCGAGCGGTATACAGGTCGGCTTGGAATTTTCCAATCGCATCTGAAACCTCCTTCTTCGAAAGGTTCTCTTTCTTCAGTTCCTTCTCTTTGGCCCGCACCTGCGACCGCTTCTTGTCAACCGCATCCAGCTCTAGATCCCAATACTTCTCAGTCAAAACTGCGATCACGTTCCCCTTAAATTCAGGCATCGAAGCCGGAGCCGCCATCGCATCGCGGAAACCTTGGTGAGTTGCTTTGTATCGCTGCTGGTTTTTTTCATAGAGATCGGTCGGCCCACCAGCCCCCATCACCCCGATCACAAAAGGCAACTTGGGTACTCCCAGATCCTTGCGTACGTCGCGGATGAAGTGAGCCATCACGTCACTGTATTTATCATAGCCACCGGCTTGACCACGATTCGGATAGGTCCCGCTATCGACCATGTCATTCCAACCCTGGAACCAGACAAAACCGGCGACTTCATAGCCTTCCTTGGCATTGTAGCCAGGATGCACCTTACCCGGATCAGCTAGGACTGACTTCACGTGCTCCATCATCATGCGGTAATAATAACCAGTCGCTTCAGCCTTCTCCTCCTTAATCTTGGAAAGATCCTTCCCCTGTTTTTTGAAGGTCTCCACTTGCTTATCATTAAACTCATATGGTCCGGCACTTGGCGAACGGAAATCGGTATTGATAGACTTACCACCCCAGGCCGTCTTGATGATCAGGATCGGCTCATTGACCAATTTTCGCGTGTAGATTCCAAAGGTGAATTCCGGCCCAATCTTTTCGCCAGCTTCAGTCGAAACCTTCCGTGATCCAAACCCCGCCGTCAATTTTCCAACCCCCGGTTTGTCCTCGGCTTTCCCGGTCCGATAGGTTAGCCAGACATCATCGAAGATAGTCGGTCTCCCGTCTTCCCCCCGCATCTCCTTCAACATTGGTGCGGTCTTCGGATCCATCCCGATATGGTCAAAGGATGATATCTTGGCGTGCCCTTCCATGTTCGACTGTCCGGAAAGAATATAGACCTTCATCGGCTTGGCCGCCAAAAATGAAGAAGTTACAACCGTAAAACAAAGACTTAGTAGTGATCGGTTCATCCTAGAAATGATGCACGGCACCCTCTCAAATCCAATCATTATCGACTGAAGAATTCCATGATTCCACTCGATCGCGAACACTGCAGGACGGCCCTCGTGCACGAGAAGCACCTCGTCCATGACTTCTTTCGAGGATGCGTAGGAGTTGAGCTGCTTTCTCTTCCGCTCAGTAAAGCCAGCAACTTACCTGGTGCCGGGAAGAAGTGTCCAGCGGTTTCAAGGGAGGCTTGTGTTCAGCACACTCCGGCATGGCGACCGGACAGCGCGGCTGGAACGGGCATCCCTTGGGCGGATCATGGTGCGAAGGGATGTCCCCGGTGATCGAGATTTTCTTCTTTTCGCGACCGGGAAGGGGCTGCGGGATGGCCTCCAGCAGGGCCTGGGTGTAAGGATGCTTGGGTGAGGAATAAAGTTCTTCGGCGGACGCTCGCTCGACGAGTTCACCAAAATACATGACGCCCACCTCGTGGCTAATGTGTTGGACTACCGCAAGGTCGTGCGAGATGAAGAGGAAGGAGATTCCGAATTCCGCCTGCAAGTCGCTGATCAAGTTGAGGACCTGGCTCTGCACCGAGACGTCGAGCGCCGAAACAGGTTCGTCCGCGACGATGAACTTCGGTTTAAGGGCGAGGGCCCGCGCGATTCCAATCCGCTGGCGTTGTCCGCCTGAAAATTCGTGAGGATAGCGGTCGGCGACCGATTTCCGTAGTCCGCAGATTTCGAGGAGACGCATGACCTCGGCATCCCGGTCCGCCTTTTCGCCGACCTGGTGGGTGTCGAGTGGTTCACGAATGATCTGTCGAACAGTCATCCTCGGATTCAAGGAGCCATACGGATCCTGGAAGATGATCTGCATGTCGGCCCGTGCTTTCACTAATGCTTCGCGATCGAGAGAGAGGATGTCTTGGCCATCGATTCGCACCTCGCCCGAAGTGACATTCTGAAGGCGAAGGATCGACCGGCCGAAAGTCGATTTTCCGCAACCCGACTCTCCAACGAGACCGAAGGTCTGCCCCGCCTGGATGTCGAGGCTGACCCCATTCACGGCCCTGACGTCGCCCATCCGACGGTTCAGCAGGCCACCCTTGATCGGGTAGTAGGTCTTGAGGTTTTTTACCTGTACTAGTGGCTCTTCCATGGGTTTAATTAGTTGGGAATGAAACACGCGACTTTTCCGCCGCTTTCCGTGTCTTCAAGAGGTGGCTCGTTTTCCCGGCAACGATCTTCGGCCTTGGGGCAACGCTCCGCGAAGCGGCACCCTTTGGGGAGATTAGCGAGGTCGGGAACCATTCCTTCAATGATGGGCAGAGATTCGAGTTTCTCCTCGCGGATGCGCGGGATCGAATCGAGCAGGCCGCGCGTGTAGGGGTGCCGCGGGTTCTCGTAGAGTTCCTTCGTTTCCGCCATCTCGATGACCTTGCCGCAATACATGACCAGGACGCGGGTGCAGGTCTCAGCGATGACTCCGAGGTCGTGCGTGATCAGGATCATCCCCATGTTCATTTCACGCTGGAGACGACTAATCTCCTCCATGACTTGGGCCTGCACGGTGACATCCAGCGCGGTGGTGGGCTCGTCTGCAATGAGCAACTTGGGGCTGCAGGAGAGCGCCATCGCGATCATGACCCGCTGTCGCATTCCGCCGGATAGTTCGTGAGGATACTGGTCGATGCGTTTTTCCGGTGATTCGATATTGACGGTTCGCAGCATCTCAATGGCCTGCAACTTTGCGTCCGCTTTTGAAATCTTCTGGTGCACGCGGATGACTTCGACCATCTGGTTGCCGATGGTGAAGACCGGATTGAGCGCGGTCATCGGCTCCTGGAAAATCATGGAGGCGAGTGAGCCGCGGACCTTCCGCATCTTGTCTTCCGGCTGGGAGACGACGTCAATACCGTCCAGTTCGATGGAGCCCCCGGCGATTCGTCCCGGAGGGTTGGGAATCAATCTCAGGATCGATAGCGCGGTGACGGATTTTCCGCAACCCGACTCGCCGACGATACCGAGCGCTTCTCCTTCTGCGACGTCGAAGCTGATGCCGTCGAGTGCCCGGATGATGCCTGCCTCGGTCTTGAACTCGACGACGAGATCACGAATGCTAAGGACGGGCTTGGAAGTGGATTCGGACATGATCGAATTAGGAGGAAACTTTTTTGGGGTCGAGCGCGTCTTGCAGGGCATCGGCGAACATATTGAAGGCGATCACGAGAATGAAGAGGAATCCGGAGGCCCCGAGGAAGTTGCCGAAGTGTCCGCGCAGCACGTCACTGGTGGACTCGGAGAGCATGGTGCCCCAGCTGACTCCATCGACGACGCCCAGACCTAGAAAAGTGAGAATGACCTCGCTCTTGATCGCCCCGACGAAGGCGATCGTCGATTGCACTAGCAGGATGTGGGAAGTGTTAGGCATGACATGGCGGCGGACGATGGTCAGTGGGCCAACTCCGACCGCCTTGGCGGCCTGGATGTATTCGAGGCTACGGATCTTGATAACCTCGCCGCGCACGATGCGGCAGGTGCTCGACCAGAAAGTCGCGATCATCGCTATGTGCATTCCCCATGGCTGGAGAGGACCATCCTTCAGCGAAAAGGCGACAGCGGCCACGAAGAGATAGAAGGGAATGGCATCGATGCAGCCGTAGATCCACATGATGGCTTCATCCACGATGGTGCGGTGAAAGTAGCCGGCGATCGCACCGAGGAACCCACCGATCGCGGTCGAGGTAATCGCCACCATCAACCCGACCTCGAAGGCGGTTCTGGTACCCTGGATTGCGCGGGAGAAGATGTCCTGCCCGTTGATGTTGGTACCGAACCAGTGCGCGGAGGACATGCCCCCGAATCCTTCCTCGCCAAGCTGGCTCCAGTTCTGGCCGATGAGTCCGAAGGCGACCAGGATCGCGATGACCCCGTAGATGCCCACGACGATCATGGCGGCTACGCCAACACGGTCGCGCATTAGTTTCCGACGACTCTTGCTCCAGAGCGATTCCCTGCCGGTATTGCCTCCTTCTTCACTCATGATTCCGGATTATTGGCTGTAGGAGGTTCTTGGATCGATCATCTTATAGACGATGTCCGTGATGATGAGGGCTATTACGTAAAGTGCGGCGGTCCAAGTCACCACGGCTTTCACGATGGGAAGATCACCATTGGTAATGGCGTCGTAAGTGACCAGACCGACTCCGGGAATTCCGAAGAATTTTTCCACGACAAGGTTGCCGGCGATGATCACGAAGGGAATCGTGATGATGATGCGCGTTGAGATTGGGATCATGGCATTCTTGAGAACGTGCTTGATCATGATCTTTCGGTTGCTGACTCCGTAGGCGCGTGCCGTCCGCACGTAGTCTTTGTTGAGTTCTTCCACGATGACGGCCCGGAAGAATCGCGTGTTATAGCCGAGGGCCACGAAGACGCTGGCTAGGGTGGGGACGGCAACGTAGGACCAATAGTAGTACCAGTAGTAGTATAAAATTTCAGAGCCGGTGGCATCGGGGTAATCCGGCGGAGGGGATACCCACCCCTGAACGGGAAACCAGTTCAGGCCGTAGCTCGTGCAGAAGATGATTTGGAAGGCGATGACAACCATGAGGAAGCTAACACTCATGCCGCCTGCAGCGAGGACCATGATAATTTTGTCGTTTCTCTTTCCACGATGATTGGCGGCATAAAGAGCGAGAATAATGCCGAAGGCGTTGGAGAGGATAAAGGCCGGGAGCGCGACCATGAAGGAAATCGGAACGCTTTTTTTCAGGATGGAGGAGACTTCTTCTCCGGAGGAAATCGAGGAACCGAAATCAAAGGTGATGATTTCTTTTAGGAAAAGGAAGTAGCGTTTAAGAAAGGGTTGATCATAACCGAGTTGAGCATGGAGTTCGGTGATTTGTTCCGGGGTTGGGTTTTTACCAAGGATCGAATAAGTTAGATCAGGACCGTGATAGACCATCAGGAAGAAGCTGATGAAGGTCACTCCAAACAGCAGCGGGATCGAGTAGAGCAGTTTTCTGAGAGCGAATTGTAGCGTTTCCATACTTGTCTACTGGTCGTCCGGGTCGTCAAAGACGAGAGCGTATTTGAATAGGCTTCCGTGAGGATTGCGTGAAGGTAAGAAGACAACATTCTTGTGCCAGATGAACGGACTATTCCTTGAGAGTCCGCATACTGCGGGTACATCGTCGATGATGATCTGATTGAGTTTTCTGTAGATTTCAGTTCGCTCTGAGCCGGGTTGCATGACGATGGATTCCTCGAACAATTTGTTATACTCCGGGTCATTGAAGTTGGAGGAATTTGATCCCGGACTGGAATTAGGGCCGTAGAAAAGTTGGAGCACGTTTTCGGCGTCGGGATAGTCCAATCCCCAAGCCATTCCGATCAAGGTGCAGTCGCGCTGTTTCACCTTTTTATTGAAGTCCCCAAAAGTGGCGAAGGGCACATAGGGGATCTTCTCGCGCGGGTAACCTATTTTCTCCATCCAGCCGCGGAATTGTTCGAACATTTGTGTGTTCTGCACACTGGCGACGCCGTTGAAGTCGAGCACGGGGAGGTTGTCAGCATTCCATCCGCCTTCCGTGAGGTAGGCTTTCGCCTTCTCGAAGTCTGGCTCGGTCATATCTGCGGTGAAGGCGCTGTCGTAGCCGTCCAGGCCGGGAGGAATGGTGCCGGGAAACAAGGTCGCAATCCCGTTGTAGTATCGACGGTTCCGCTGCGGCCAGTCGTAGGCGGCGCTGATAGCTTTGCGTAGCAGGAGGTTCCGGCGGTTTTGTTCAGGGTCCGAATGGTGGCCAATCTTCGGATCCGACATGTTGAGATAGAGATACACGATTCCCAGCTCGGGAAGGTTCATTGCCGTGAATTTCTTGGCGTAATCCGGCTTGAGAACGAGAGGGTTAAGTTCTTCAGCAACCATGTGGGTCAGCTCGGTAGGGATGCCGCCAAAATGGATTTCAGTCCCTTTATTGAGGGAGTTCCAACGAGTCATCGATTCCTTCATAAAATAAACCTCGGTGGTGTCCATGATGGGAAGCTTCTTGCCTTGAAGTCGTTCAAGACCGGCCCAGGATTGGGTTTCCGGATCGTATCCCTCTTCTTCAAGGTCGAAGATTTCGTCACGGTAATTTTCGTTTCGAATCAGCACAGCCTTTTTGGTGCTGAAGGATTTAAGTTTATAGGGGCCACTACCGACCGGATTGAGTCCAAATTCCTTGCCGTAATATTTAACAGCCTCCCTTGGTGTGACTGAAGAAAAGCCCATCGCGAAGGTATATGTGAGCTGGGGGAAGGGCTTGTTCAGAATGATCTGGATGGTGTGGTCATCGAGGGCCTGCAGCCCTTCGATCGGCTTCGAGTAGTCGGCTCCGGTTTTCTTCCACTCGTCGAGTCCTTTGATCTTCCCTTGCCAAAGCCATTCTCCCTGGGATCTGGCACTGGGATCGAAGAGCCGTTGCATCGAGTAGACAAAGTCGCCCGCGACCACTTCGCGTCCCTGGCCTCCCGGGAAGCACTCGTCGTCGGCGTAGAGGACGTCTTTCTTAATTTGAATAATGTAGGTCAGACCATCTGCGCTCACTTTTGGAAGGGCGATCGCGAGCCGCGGCTTCAGTTGGTAGGGACGTGCGAGGTATTTGTATTCGTAGAGCTGGTCGTAGATGCTCGTGGTCATCAGGTTGGCATACTGCGTCGCCGACTGAACAGGATCCATGGTGACTGGCGCTCCGTTCTCGGAAAACCGGAAGACGGACAAGTTCTGTGCCCGGTCGCTGAACGGACGCTTGCAGCAAGTGAGCAGGGCTACCGAGGCAAGGCAAGCCACAAGGCTGATGGTTCGAAAAAACATCATTAGGCTGTGGCGATGAGGTAAGATCCCTTGCACGGAATCCAAAGGTTATGCTGAGAGTAATACCAGTTCATTGGACCGAATATGTCCACATAAGGATATTCAGCAAGTCTGCCTTGCCAAGGATTATTATCCTAATAGGTATTCACTTCGAAGAGATTTTCGAAGCTCTTAGTGGACGGATTTTTTAAGAGGGGTATCTGCTCGGATCCACTGGAAACTGCAACGTCATTTTAGTGGTATTCAAGTTAGTAGTGCTCGCTGATATTCTCAGGATGGGGAAGGATTTCCAGTCAGCAACGTTGTGATAGGTCATCTGTCGTCAGGCCGGCTGTTCATTTTCGATCTCGTCCTGCTCGTTTTCCGCCGTTAAAACATGCAATAATTCCCCGATCAATTCCGCTCCTTCGATCGTGGAGCCTTTCAGTTTCACCTGCGCCCAATGTCATTATTCCAAGTGACACGTATGCGACATTCTGATCGTTGTTTCCATCAGACCAATAATTGCTTCCACCCTCAATCAGTGATCATAAGGCACGACACGTTCAACTGGCCAAGCTGCTTCCAAGGAGGAAAGGGGCTAGGTCAGGCAACAAAGAAGATTACTCAAACCTTGCCAATGCCATCGAGAAAATGGCGTTCAAGGTTACATGGCTAGAGGTTAGCTAGTTCGATCACGGGTCGATGGGATGGTTGATTTCTCGATTCACTTCGGATTGTGACAAGCTCTCCCGCATCATCGCATGGTGGAAGCTGGATCTTGTCTTTGCGTTCTGTCTGGTATTCATGATCTCGGTGATCTTGCTCGTCTTGAACCCGGTGCCCGATCTGCTGTGCCGCCCTTGATTATCATCAGCGTGATCTTTCAAAAGAAGTTGCTTTTGAGCTCGCGGGACACGCGGAAGTTTAACTCAATCTACGGCGTCTTTTTTGGATGCCTTGCAAGGATTGCGCACGAGTAAGGCACTGGTGCGCGAGGAGGAAAACCTTGATGAGTTCTAAGGATTTTCGATGTAGGTATTCGGGGTCTCGATGAAGATTACACTGTAGTCAGCGGTCTACATTCCGATGGCTCCATCTAGACTTTGGAAGACGGCTACCACACCGATGTCGGGGAGGGCGGTGACCGTCTTTCCATAGGGTAGAAGCAACCGGTGGCTCTTACTCGGATCGTCCTGGTAGACCCGGCGATCTTCATTATGGACGAGGCGACGTTATTGATCGACACCGAGACCGAGCAATTAATTAAGCAGGGGCTGTAGGAGATTTTTCAAGGCCAAATCAGCTTCATGATCGCGCACCGCTTATGGACGATCAGGACTGCTGATCGGATGCTCGTAATCGAGAAAGGGCGCATCATTGAGACTGGTAGGCACAAGGGGTCTGATAGCGGAGAAGGCGCACTACCACGCGTTCTACACGCATCAGTTGCAGCAGGAGTTCGAGAGTGGGACGAAAGGGTAGGGGCTCGTTTTCACCTCTGCCAAATACCTCGACAACTCCCGGGAGGAGATCTCTTTGCGATTGTTCACTCACCAAAAGTGCGTAAATAACATATCGCTCCTTATCCTGGCGAAAAACTCGAGTTTTGTCATGGATTCTTATGGCAGTAGCTCAGCGTGAATTCGGAGGAATTGGCGTTGATATTCATCCAAAAAGGTCGGGCTACTTTCATAGGTGCGCGTTTCCGTGCCATCGCCATTATTAATGATTGTCACTGAAAATAGATCCTGCGGTGCAGCATTCCACCCAAGCAGATCGGTGGAGAACTCCAGGGTTAGCGCGATGTCGTCGGCACCGTGATTGGTTTGTATACTCACCGTGAGTTGCCCGCCGTTGGTGCTGATGGTGAGGGGTTGGGGATCTGGATTTCCGTCAGAGGTGCCCAGGGCGTGCTCCAGGAGGGCCGTAATTCCATCGTTGTCGATGTCGTCAGTGGGCTTGCCCGTGAAGGTGTCCGAATCGCTGGTGCCAGGATTGCCCCCGACCGTCGTGCTGCTCCGCCAGTTTGATGGATCACCGTGGTCGGGTGTGCTCGCGGGGGCAATGAGAATCAGGCTAAAGCCAACACCGTCGGCTTCGATTGGCCAAGGGGCGTTGTCGTTGTAGGTGAAATCTCTGATAGTGCTGTTGCTGGCATCCTCTAATTTTACGCGGTCGCTGCCGTTGTTGAGCCGCGAACTGCTTTGGAAATCGGAAAAACTGACTACGATGCGTGCGCCCGGTGGCAGCATTGTCCCCCCAGGGAAAGTGTAGTCGATGCCGGCGGTGAATTTCACGTTGCCTAGATCAAGCGTCACGGTGTTACTGGTGTTCATCAGCTCGATGAACTCAGCGTCAGGTGTCGGGTCGGCGGGATGATACATGATCTCGCTGACAACCAGGAAGAGTTGCTCGTCGCTAGGATCGACAGAGGAAGTGAATATATCGACGATGAAGGCATCTGCATCACTGAGAGAAAGGGTTTCACCGAAATTAGAGAGGTGGCCGGAGTAGGGGCCGACAGCAAGATGAAACTCGTCGCCTGTGGGCGAGGACGAACGATTGATGAAGGCCTTGGTGTCAGGACAAATATAGAGATCACCATTGCGCTCTATCACTGTGCCAGGGGCAAAAGTGAAGTCGACACCACCGCTGATTGTCCAACCGGAGATATCGATCTCGGTGCTCTCTCCGTTGCTGACTCGAATGTATTCCTCGTCCTGGTTACCTGAGGCCGGATTGTATTCGACGGCAGCGATGGTGATGTCCGGATTCAATGGCTGTGAGTCCGGGATGAGCGACGGATAGTTGTTGAACAAGACGTTGCGCCGGCTGCTGAGGTAGCTATCGATGGAGTTAATGTTACTGCTCAACGGAGGAGATGCGGGATCGATGATTTCGTCAGCTCGGTTTTCGAAATAGCGCTGGGCTGAAGGTGTCGAGGAGGGCTGCAGAAGATCGTCCATCAGGGTTCGCAGGCGGCGCAAATAGAGACGCTGCGTTGTGGTTTCCTCGAAGAGGACATCGAAGAGAATGTTCCACTGGTTCGCGTTTTGTTTCTTGTGCTCCTCGTCTCCGAAAAACGGGTGAGGCAGATGTGTGCCCCCGTCGCCGCGGACGCCGAAGGTGAAATCTTTGTCCCAAGGGTAGATGCGCCAACGACAGTCGCCATGAATGTCGCTGTAGACATAGAAATTCTTTCGCAGGTCATCTGCGTCCTGAATGATCGATCGAGCGGCAAGATAGTTGAGCATCTGCGGGAGATCGATGTTGTCGATGACGTAGGCCCGGCGCTGGGCGGAAGTCGGTAAATTCAAGCCGTCGACGAAGTCGCCGAGTGTGCTCAAATCCGTCTTGTCGTTGGTCTTCTTTTCGATGCCGGTGATGATATCAAAGAAAACAGGGTTCAAGTTCGAGCGCTGCACCATCTTGTAAAGATCACCGTCGGGGTCGTAGTTGTTACGTTTGAGGAAATCCTCACCGACCTGTTCGATGAAAACACCGACCCGATCACTGCCACCGTTGACCCGCAACTGCCAGAGTTCCGAGAGGCAACTGGCGACGCCAGCTTCGCGGTGGGCGTCGAACGACAAGGTCTGTCTGACGTAAGTGCTGTCTGCGCCCCGGCCGTTGATGTTGATCTCTCCAACCGCCGGCATTTCGGCATTGGCAAAGAACGGGTCGGCCTTGTTGAAATCGAATTTTTGTGAGTCGCTGCCGTTGGTCGCCTGTCCCCGCTGGCGGACGTAGATGTTATCGTAGAAACGGCCATCAAAATACACCGAGGCCCGTGCGCCCGTGCGGGAATGGCTGGCGGACCGACTCTGGGTGAACCACTCGAAGGTCGGGAGTTCGGAGATCGCCGATGGATCTTGGGTGACGGTCCCGAAATACTCAGGTGATTGGTTGTTGCCAGTATCGTCAAGGAAAACCGGCGCGCGTCCGGTATTGTTTCCGGTATCATCGGCGCTTACCGACCAGCGGATCATGTCACCCACGTCGTAAGCCGACGCGGGGATGGTCGCAGTGTAAGAGCCCCCACCCAAATGGGCCATCGGGATGGTTGTCTCGTTTCCGTAACCGACGCGGTAGATCAAGCTAGCCGAAGAGATCGCTTCCAGACGCGGGGCGATCTCCGCGTTGACAACGATACTCTGGGTCGAGGTTGGTCGCGCCGGGGAGTATGATGTGCTGGTGATCTCCGGCCCCGGAGTGGCGCCCGAAGAGTTCGGTAGGTCTGGTGTGGGAGCATTCAGATAGCCCAACGACAGCGGGCCGCTTCCGGCGAGTGTCGCTTGGAGTTCGACATCGATTAAGAAATCAGAACTGCCGGACGAGCGATTGAGACCGTGAATCGCGAGGACATTCCCACCATTCTGCAGGTCCGTGAGGAACGCGGAGACATCGATGGTTTCGAAGTTGGCACTTTCGCTGATATTACTGTTTGCGACGTCGTCCCAAGCCGGGTTCGCCGGGACGTTTCGATTGGCAATTTCAGTCCCGTTGAGATAGGCAACGAACCCGTCGTCGTAGCGGAAGGTGAACGAGAGCGCGGTGATCGTTGATGCATCAGTGAGATCGAACGGCAGGCGGATGAATGCGGAGGTCCCATTGCCTCGCATATCCGTCAGGACACTAGTCGTGATGAAAGGGAGGTAGCCTGAGCCATTATCATATCCGACTCCCTGCCCGGTTCCGCTGATCCAGTTCGCACTGGGCGCGAAGGAGTCGAGCTGCCAGGTGTTGCCCAACGATCCATCGGTTGGTATTAACACTCCGGCAGCGGAACTCCCGATGAGATTGACGACGGAGCCGCCACTTCGGAAAGTCCCGTAGGATATGTCAGTGAACTGAGCCGGAAAAGCGGGCGCGAACTCGGTGACGATGGTCGTAGCGTCATCGTTAACCAAGGCGAGATACTCGCCGCCAGTCGTCAGTTTAAAATTGGTGTGCAGAGATCCACTAGGATCGACAAAGCCATCGTCACCTTGCCCGGAGGCGAAGACGACCAGGAAGTCATTCTCGGGGATGGTTGTTGCCGGGAAACGCCATTTACTCAAGTTGCCAGCACTGTCGGTAAGATACCAGCCGGAGATGTCCGCTGGTCCAGGGCCCGCGTTGTAAATCTCGATCCAGTCAGATGAGTTTCCGTTGCCATCGTTCAGCGTCTCGCCGTTGCTCGCCATGAACTCGTTGATGCGCACGCTGGAATTTGGGATTAGGTCGCCGGCCAGCGCAGTGAGGTTAACGATTGTGGTCGGATCGGCGGCATCGTTCGAGGTGATCGTCAGCTGGGCGCTGAAAATACCTTCCTCACCAAGTGGGTTAAAGGTGAGGCCGATCATCTCCGTAGCGGATGGGGCGAGCCCGTCAGGTGGGGACGTGACGGTAAAGTGATCGGCGTCGGCACCGACAATCGAAGTGTTCGAGATCGAAAGCGTTTTCCCGCTGCCACTGTTCGAGATCGCGAGCGAACCGGGCTGTGACCCGGTCACACCAGAATCGAACGCACCGAAATCAAAATTATCGGCGACTACTAGTTTTGGATCGTGCAGAAATCCGGTTATGGACACGATCACGCTCGGTGATTCAGGGTCGTTGCTCAGTACGATGAGATCCGCGAAAATGTCCCCCGACTTACCGGCCGGATTGAAACTGATCTGGATAATACGGTTTCCGCCCGGCGCAATGGGTGCCGGGAGGGACAGCTCGGAGAACGCGCCAGCATCCGCACCAGCAAAAGATAGACTACTAATGCTGAGTATCTTTGTCATACCAAGGTTTCTGACTGGAATATCGAATGTCTGCACTGATCCGTCGAGGCTCAGATCGAAGTTGGAAGGCAGGTCGATCTTTAAATCCACGACGGGTGCGGAATCTTCGAAGGCGACCTCCCCAAGACCGACTCGATCACCCCCGGGCGTTCCGTCTTGCTGGCCGCGCCAGTTGTCACTGATCGACATCTCAACATAGCGAGCAGTGATATTCTGGGAGAACGCGTGGCTATCGCGCCCCGCTGTTGGGAAGGCGGCAGCGAAACTAGGATTGTAGGTAATCGAGTTGCCAAACCCACTTGCACCTTCGGCGCTAGTGGCGAAGCGAAGTGAAAAGTTCTTTGTCCCATTCGTGTTGCTATCGGCATAGCCCCAAGTGCTCATCTCACTCAGGAGGTGATCAGCACCAAGATCGAATACCAGAACCGGATCTGGAACCCCGTTGGCATAGTAGTCGCCTCCGCCGTTGGGAGCGTCGGTGACCCAGGTATGGGTCGCTCCGCCACCGAGCTGGTCGTGGGGCTCGGTGGCCACGAAACCGGAGCCCGGCCCCTGACGCAGATTCGATACCGGATAAAAATCGGTGCTCGTTGATGAGACATCCGAAATCGGATAGAAGTTGGCGGCTGCGGCGAGGTTTAGCGAACATAGAAGTGCTGTTAACGATCGCCAGATGGGGATGACTGTCTTTTTCATGGTTTGGAATTCGACTCGCGCTTTCTCCGTAAGAAAAGTCGTCTTCGGTTTTCTATTTGGAAAGAAAATAAGATTGGACTTGGTTTGCAGGGCGATCAAGCAAGGGAAAGGAAGTGGTCGTGTGAAGTGGTTATTGGAAAGCGAACCCTCGTTTCCTTCACGCCCTTCCGTGACTTCGAAAAGCGTGACAAACAACGGGATAATCTTGGTATGATACCTACGGAGACCTCGCCCGTTGTCTCATGCCGTGAGGTCTGCCAGAAAAGCCCGTCGGTAGGGAAGGTTACCCCCTGTTTAGGAGCCTCGTATTAGTCGGGGACGGAAGGATTCCCTCCACTGATAATCTCTCGAAAATAGGGATCATCACTAACGGCTCTCAGTTCACGCTTGAGGTAGCTCATGGCCTCTTTATCTCTTTGTTGGATGCGGCGTTCCAACTCAGATTGGAGTTTATCGAGGTAGCGCGTCTTGGCTGCTTGAAATTCGCTTTGGTAGTCCTCCCACAGTTTGGTTTGCTTCTCGAGAGCCTTCTCGTGGAGTTCGCCGATGAAGCGACGGGCTTGTTCGCCTCCTAGATCGGGAGGGATTTCACCAGCCTCTTCAATCTCTTTTGTAATGGAGTCAACGTAGTCTTTTGCTTCCTTGCTGAAGCGGCGGGCCGTCTCCGTTTCTTTCTCGAGATCATCGAGAAATCCCTCGAGATTTTTCTCATGGCTCTTTTGGTAGCGCTCGTAGGACGATTTTTCGGCAATGACAATTTTCCGACGGAGGGCTGTGAGCCACTTTTTGATATCGGTAGAGCCGCGGGCGCCGTCCTTGCCCGGCATGTTGCGGCGGGAGCGGGCGGACCATTCCAGTAGGAAAGCTCCTGCTTGACCGGTGGCTCGTCCCGAATTGTGATAACCGAATTCACCATCTGCTTCCCTTCGGATCTGCAGGACTGGCTGAAGGGTATCCTTGAGATCAGGTTGGCCGGGCGCCCACGTCACAAACTCGAAGCGTTCGGCGGTAACAAAAGTCCAGCGTTGTTTAGGCTGCGCCGAGAGGCTTGCTCCGACCCAAAGGCCATTATAATCACTCAGGTAAGATTGCATTGACTGCAGCATCCAACCACCTTCGGCGGATGATGAGGGTACGGCTAGATGACCCCCCGCGGCTGTGGCGAGGGCGGATGCCTCATCCCAGGAAAGCGACTCAGGGACGATGAGAAAGCGAGAACCGCCGACGTTACGCGTGCCGGTCGGGAAAATAGGGATTTGCTTTTCTCTGAAGGCAGTGGCGACCCGTTTAATTTGTTGCCGGAGTGATCCTGGTTGTTCACCTGATTCGTGCCATTGGAGAAGGAAGGGGAGTTCGCGGGACGCAGGAAGATCCTCTAGAGCGGGGCCGGGGAGAAGAGCGGCAAAATCCTCGCCGTCCTTTTTTTCGGGAGAGTCATCCGGTTGTCCCGGAGCCCAGAGGTCCGTGCTCAGGACGTTTCCGTTGGCCCAATGCCATTTGGATTCGGTGCCCGAATCCGAGAGTCCCAACCAGTGAGGAGATTTGAAACCGAAGGCCTCGAGCACCCAGCTGAGTGCCTCTTTCTCCTCCAAGACGGCCAGCTGTGCGCCGTGGGCTTCCGCAAAGTGAGAGGCTCGCAGCCAGGAGAGAGGGCTCCGGACGAGAAAGAAGTAGGAGCCATTTCGTTTGAGTGTGCCTTCGGGCAGTTCCGCATAGTTGCCCTTGCGAAGATTAGGACGAAGACGGGCAAGGGTATCGATTGGGCTCTCGACTTTGCTTTGTTCTGGAGGGAGCGGGGCTGTCTCAGGCTTGGGTGGAAGATTAGTTTCCGGGTTCTCGATAAGGGTTTTGTTTTTTGTGGCCAGTATGGGCTGGTTCTTTGGATCCTTCGTAGCGGGATTCGGGATCAGGTCGGTGGCTGGGCTTATAGCCGGAGAGTTCTTGTTGGACGAAGCCCCAATGATGCAACCAGCGATCACGAGCAGCGCGACGATCGCCGCTGCAATCAGAAGTCCGGACTTAGGTTTGGAGGAAGAAAGGTGGGGCGGTGAAGGAGATTGAGGGGGCGCTCCGGCTACCGAGGAGTGCATAAGAATTCCGCCGGCCAAGCGTCTAACGACCGCGTCCAGTTCATCTGCCATCTCCGAGGCGTTCGCGTATCGCATCCCGGGCGAGGGATGGGTGGCCCGGCGGATGATCGTGTCGAATTGGGGGTCGCAGATCGACAGGCTGGACGGCTTCTGCCAGGGGGAGGGAGGAAGCTGTGCGGTCAGGAGTTCGTAAAAAAGAACCCCGATTGAGAAAATATCCGCCCGCTGGTCGACGGTGTCTGGGCTTTCAAGAACCTCGGGGGCGGTGTAGCCGGGAGTGCCCCAAATGACCTCGTCGGGGTTGTAGTCCTCTCCGACTGGGCGGGCCAATCCGAAGTCACCAATCTTCGGCACGGCCTCGGGGTCCAGTAGAATGTTGCCCGGCTTGATGTCCCGGTGGAGAATGCCGCCCTGATGCGCGTGGGCCAGCCCTTGGCAGATCGCCGAAATGATCCGGGCTGCCGCGGTCTGTTCAATCGCCTTGCCATGCGCGGAGTGGTGGAGTGACTTCCCCTCCACGAGTTCCATAATGATATAAAGCATCCCGTCGGCGTCTCCGAAGTCGTATACTGCGATCAGGTTCGGGTGGTTGACCTTGGCCATCGCTTTGGCCTCCGCCTTGAAGCTGGCCCGGAACTGAGGGTCAGCGCCAAATTGTTTGGGGAGGATCTTAATGGCGACGGGGCGATCAAGCGATTTCTGTTGGGCGCTGTAGACTGCCCCCATTCCCCCCTGCGCGATGAAGTTACCCAGTTCGTAAGCCGGGAAAAGCTGGCGGAGTTCTTCGACCTCGGGGGCGTGGAAGGTGGTGGCGGAAGCAGAAGAATCCATAAAAAGTGGGGGTAAATAATATATTAGAATGGATTTTCAGTCGCGCAAGAAGCTATTTACGGTAAGTCCAAATCCTTCATGAAGGTGTGGCAACCGAAGTGGATGTGGACAAGGACTATCTTCTTGCAAAACTCCTCCCGGAGAATTGTCCGATGAGGCTCTCACTCTTCACTTTCAAAGTCGTGGAGAGCCGGATAAGAGGAATCGTGAAGTCTCATTTCCCCATGGCAAAGGATTGTTCCTACTTCCGTGGAGAAAGTATGTCGTAGGCCGTCTGTTCCTTCGTAGTCCAATTGAAGGGTTTGAACTTTGAACGATCGACCTCAGTAAGCTCCGTGTGAAATAGCTTCAATATCGACAGCGAGTCCTGACATGCCTCCGATGACAGCACCGCCAATGGTTCCGCGCCCTACGAGAGTTTTTGGGATAGTGATAAAGTCGATTATTTGTATGATTCTTTTCATATTTCAAAATACGCCAAAGACGCTCGATAAAGAGGTTATCCATCCAGCAGCCTTTACCATTCATACTAACCACATTCTCATTTTTCTTCAGCTCGCTGATCGAATCTTGTCCGGTAAATTGACTCCCTTGATCGGTGTTGAAGATCTTAGACATACGCCCTGTGAGCGCCATGGTATTGCGCAAGGCTCGCACACAAAACCCACTGTCTATGATGTTACTTAGTTCCCAGCTCAAGACAGCTCGGCTCCTCCAATCCATGATTTGCATGAGATGACGAGTTCGGTCGCGACCGATATTCCAAGCGTATTTCCGTAATTCGCGAAAGAGTTTTCGCTGACCATAAAAAGGTCACTTTGGTGCAGATTTCTTCGAGTTCTTTCTTCCATGCACTGGCCCGGGTGGGTGCCATGTCGTTGTATGTTATAATCTGGTTCTTTTAGGCACCGATTTAAGCTGATTTTTCTGATTCTTACGAGCTGCTGAATTTGAGGGGATGAGATCATCTTCCAAGTGGTGGTGTGTGTTGCTTTTTGAAGCATATTTAGATTCTAGGAAAAAAGCGTGAGATTCTTGAAAATCGACGTTGAATGGAGGGGATGAGTCGTAGGAGAGATAAGACCGCACGTTTGAAGGAGGAGCCGGAAATCCCCAACGCCTTCGGGGCCCTTGGAGCCTTGGATGGGCTCGGTGAGCTACCTGCGGGGCCTGAGGAGTCTGTCTCGGTAAAGATTTCGAAGCGGGGTCAGAAAAACATGAGTAGGGGTCGGGTCGACATCGTCCGCCAGACCGCTCATCGCGGCGGAAAAGCGGTCATCATTATCAAAAACTTCACGGGCATCGGCCTCCCTGAAAAAAAGGAACTCGCAAAGGTCCTAAGGAAATCCTGTGGGGTAGGGGGGACCGTGAAAGATGGTTGCATTGAAATTCAAGGTGACAAGCGAGACGAGGTAAAGCGCATCCTCACCGAGGCTGGCTTCAATCCGGTTTTCGCTGGTGGGTAAGTGATGTGGGTCAGGGCTTTGGTTTCTCGATTTACTGTGGGGATGCCCCCGGTTGTAAAAAAAGACGCTACCTTCGATGATTACTTGCGCTTCCCAGACACAGCGCAAGATTGGTGCGAATGTCGGAGCTTAGCACAAGCAGCTCGCATCGGCTAGCATCACAAAAGCAAGTAAAAGTGGTTTCTTATTACGACCACTAGTCATTAATCGCGCATTCGGAACGCTGGGCTATTTTCAACATATGGCTTCTCCAAGCCCCGAAATGAGAAAAATTATGAAATTGAAATACACAATCGCGGCGCTGGCCGTGACCACCATTGCGGCAAATGCCGCGGTTACTGCTACTAGGGACGCATCTGCATTTGCCCATTACTATCTGGGTAACGAAATCTGGGACGGAGCTGCTTATGCCAACGGCTGGGATGGCGCTGGTGCTAGTGGTGGCACGACGGACGACTACTCCCTGAATGGCACCAATCTTCTCATCAATCAGACAACCAACAACGGTTGGCTTCAACTTAATAACGGCACATCCGACTGGGAGGCTATGGCCGCTACTGATTCTTGGACCATCGAGGCTCGTATACAGGTGGCGTCGGTTGGTGGTGCTGCCAGTATATGGGGTGCTCAGGTCGGTGCAGGTGCAGGTATCATTACTGCCAACGATAATGGTGTCTCAGCTGGTGCTGGTACTACCATCGATCTTGACACGACAGACAACACGGCCGGCTTCCATAACTTCCGTATTGCCTATGATCAGCCTAACAATGCCTACAACGTATGGCGTGATGGTGCACTTATGACTGATACTCAGGGCGCGACGCTTAACACGGGTCAAACTCGTCTGATCATCGGTGACTGTTGCTCTAGCACCGGCGGAGTTGGTAGCATCTACGAGATCGAGTACGTTGCCTATGACGTCACTGGTGCTTTCGCACCGATTCCAGAGCCTTCCTCCGCTGTCCTTCTCGGCCTCGGTGCTCTTGCTCTGCTCCGTCGCCGCAAGTAATTGCGCTGCGGTTGATCTTACGGGTTAACTATTTTAAGCCCGTTTCCTTCATTGGGAAGCGGGCTTCTTCTTGTCCTTCCACATGCTTGCAGACTTTATCATGCCCCCCGCGATGATTACAGCTGGTAGGCTTGACACTCCACCTTAAAGCTCAATTACTCGTGCCCGTTCCGTCGTAGGTTTCCGGTCTTCTCGTAACTGAACCTCTCAAAACACGTTGACCAAACCTCACCAACCATGAGACTTCAATACACACTTGGGGCACTCGCCGTGTCCACACTGGCGTCGCATGCCATGGTTGTTGCAACGACCAGCTTCGAAACGACTGATAATTTCGCCGCGGGCGATCATCAAACCGCAGGAAATAACGTCACCGCAGCTGACGGTGCAATCTGGTCGGCTGGCCCTGCGGGAGTCTTCGCTGGCACATGGACTGGTCAAAATCTTACCGGAGCTCAATCCACTGTCATTGGTAACGCGGGGCATTACATTGCCGTCGATGCCGCCGGCGCTGCAGGTGTTGGCACGATCGACTTCAGCTGGGAAAGATACACAGCTACCAACGGTAGTCTTACGATCCAATGGACTACTGATTTGCTCGACGGTGGCGAAACCTGGACAGATGCCGAAACGATCAGCATTGCCGGAGGCGCAGGTGGCGGCTGGGCGTCTGAATCAGTGAAAATTAATAAAGCTGGGGATGTTAAAGTCCGTCTAATTTTGGCGAAAGGGACAACTGGCGGAGCAAGCTTCGACGACATCACCGTGAACGACGGGACGGCGCCATCTGCAATCACCCAGCTCGGGCGCGCGTTCGCAGATCACATGGTTCTACAGAGAAACGAACCGGTTAAAATCTTTGGTGCCGATGCGGCTAGCCAGGCTATTTCTGTGAGCTTCGCTGGACAGGTGAAGAACACCACCACCGACGCTCAGGGAAACTGGGAAATCGCTCTTGATGCCATGACCGCCAATACCACTGGGCAGAGTCTTGTGGTTACAGGTTCAACCGGAAAGACGATCACCGACGTCCTGATCGGCGAGGTTTGGCTCGCAGCCGGCCAGTCGAACATGAACTTGCGCGTCGACCAGAGCAGCACCAGCCCACACGCAGCGACCTATCCGCTCATCCGCATGTGCAACTGGGAGGGCACAGTAGCGACAGATTCTAACCAAGTCTACAACAGCACGGACTTTGGCAATCTCACGCCGGAAAACTTTTACGCGGGGACATGGCAGGTTATGGATGCCACCACCGTGCAGGCGCAATCCGCAGTGGCCTATTTCTTTGCGCACAACCTCGCTACCGATCTCAACGTGCCCATCGGCATTGTGGATACCTCTATCGGTGGCACCAGCACCGAGGCTTACCTCAGCTCCGGCGGCCACGCATCTAGTCCCCATCTCACAGAAGCATTCGAGCGCCCGCACCTATGTCGCAATCTCGGCCAATGGACTGGAGCTCGTCTCTTTAAGAATGTTTACAACAACAATGTGGCAAACTACACCCACGCTGATGCCGCCAAATCACATCCGCATCCCTACGCCCCTGGTTTCCTTTATTATGTAGGCATCAGCCACCTGAAGGGCTTTACCTTTAAGGGAGCGATTTGGTATCAGGGAGAGTCGAACGCGGAGTTCACCACGGGTAAATATCAGATCAACGGCAACCGCCTCTCCGATTACCAGACAGAGGTCATGAAGACTTTGATCGCTGATTGGCGCACCGCCTTCGGCAAGCCGAACTTCCCGTTCTACATGGTGCAGTTGCCACTCATTAATGCACCTAACCGCGCGATGTGGCCCTATTACCGCGAGGCGCAGGCACGCGTCGCTAAGGATGTCGATGGCTGTGAACTCGCCACCGTCATCGAATACGGTGCCGCCGGCGACGTCCACCCAAGCAACAAGGAACCCGTCGGTGAGCGACTTGCCGCGATCGCCCGTGCCAATCAGTATGGCGACGCCATCACCTATTCTGGTCCCGTTTACCGCAGCCACATCGTCTCAGTTAACACCATTATCCTGGAGTTTGATCATCTCGGCGCTGGCTTGGTTGATAATGATGGAGGCTCACTGAGAAACTTTGAGATCTCTGGCAACGACCGCCGCTTCGTGCCCGCCACGGCTACAATCGCCGGAAATACGATTGTAGTCACCGCAGCTGGAGTCCCTAATCCAGTAGCCGTTCGCCACGCTTGGGACATGAACCCCGATGTCGATCTCTTCAACGGCGACGGCTTTTCATCCTCCTCATTCCGAACGGACAAATGGATCATCGCCCCCGGGCGCACAATCCGTGTCGCGTGTATTGGTGATTCGATTACGTCCGGTTATGGCGTTGCTCCTGCAGATAAATACCCTGCTCAACTTCAGGAAATTCTCGGCACGAGCAATTTTGAGGTGCGCAATTTTGGCAGATCGGGTTCCGGAATCTACCGCGTCTCGAACCGCTACGATAACTCGACGCAATATACAGAGGCAGTTGCATGGAGTCCGGACGTCGTTATTTGCAATCTGGGCATCAACGACATCACTGGCTGGAATGTCAGTCAGCACGCGGCCTTTGAAATCGAATACTTTCAGCTGGTCGACACGTTCGCTCAATCGGGTTCTACTCCTCTCTTCATCCAATGGAGCAATCTTGCGCCCCTCTATCCCGGGCAGGCTTTTTACCAGGACCCGATGAACCCCGACCTAGTGATCTTGCTGGACTGGATACGCCAAGCTGCTGCCAGCACCAACTCAATCTTACTGGATATGGAGACGCCTTTATTGAGCCATCCGGAATGGTTCCCGGACTTCATCCACCCGAACGCGGCAGGAGCTCGCGAGATTGCGGAGACGACCTTCTGTCTCTTGGACTCGATCGCCGAAATGGATGGCAAAGCGGAGATTTTAGAATTCCTGACCCTGAATACGAGTGGCCTTCAGGATGAGGACGGTGCTTTCTCCGATTGGATCGAACTGACCAACACTGGCACAGGAGGTTTGTGTCTGAATGATCACTACTTGAGTAATGATCTTGCCCATCTAAGGCTGTGGCAGATTCCAAGTAGCACCGTGATTGAGCCGGGTAATACGATGCTTGTTTTTGCCTCATCCAAGGACCGCGCCGTGAATGCCGCGGAGCTTCATACGAATTTCACCCTACTAGATTCCGGGGGCGATCTAGCTCTCGTGGGTCCCGACGGCCTGACGATTCTCGATTCCTTCAGCCCATATTCTTCGCAGCATGCCGATATTTCGTATGGAAAAGTGGGAGGGACCTCTCAGCCCCTTGTCCCCTGCGGAACTCCGGTTAAGGTGCAACATTCCTGTGGATGGAAGTCTCGGGACGAGTTGGACGGCTCCTGCTTTTGATGATTCTTCTTGGACCAGTGGAACCTCTGGAGTGGGCTTTGACAAAGGTCTGAGCACTTTTGCAGGCGATGAAATCTGGGATGGAACGAGTTATCAAGGAGATTGGAGTGAAGCCGGGGGCAACACCAAGGCCTCACTTACCGGGTCAACCCTCAATCTCGCAACTTCAGAAAGTAATGGCTGGTATCAACAGGATTCCGGGGCTTCTGCATGGGAAGTTACGACTGCTGTGGGAGCAGGGATCATGTGACCGCGAGCATCGCCTCCGTTTCGTTCAGCTCTGGAATTTACCAGGGCCAAATCGGGACCGATGTGAAGGTTGCTATGGAGGGGGTTCATTCTGGCGCCTACACTCGGATGCCCTTCACGTTGGTGGGCGATCCGGAAGCTCTCGATTGTCTCAAGCTGGATATTCAGTATGACGATGGCTTTGTCGCTTACTTAAATGGGGTCAAGATCGCCCAGCGTAATGCTCCGGTGAGCCCGGTTTGGAATTCCGTCGCCAACTCGGATCTGAGTGATCTCCTAGCATTGACGGCCGAGAGAATCGATATCTCTGCCCATCTGCCGCAATTGGTGACGGGAAGCAATGTCTTGGCGATTCATGGCCTCAATGCTGGGGTCAGTGCTGACCACTTTCTGATTCGGCCGACCCTCTCTGCCAGTTCAGTCACTGGAACGCTCTTTTTCCAATCGCCAACCCCGGATGCGGCCAATGGAGTAACGGGAACTCTCCCTTATGGCTACTCGGAAGAGTGTCTTTGGTGTTCTCTCCGATAACGAAGACCTCGATCACGATGGCTTGTCTTCGATGATGGAGTTTAACACTGGTGGGCTTCCCGGAAAGCCAAGGGGGGATTTTCCGTAGTTCCCGTGGAGGATGGGGGATCGTTTATTTGGGATTTCGATTCCGCATCGCAAACGGACTCGCGGCCCTCAGTTACAGTCTTGAGGGATCCGAGAACCTCCAGCCGTTTCCGGGATGGTTGGAGGAGGTGGACGCGGTCTTGCTGTCCTCAGCGGATAACGGCGAGGGGAGCAACACCGTGATCTGGAAGCTTCCCGATCCAGTCACTGATTTCGACAGGAAGTTCGTGCGGGCTCGCTTTGAGTATTCCGAGTAGGCGGACTACTTGTGCTCGTCATCGGTCTTGTCCTCTTTGCAGGAGAGGAGGTAGGCGACCATGTCTCGCATCTCTTGTTTGTTGAGGATACCGGCCATTGGGGGCATGGCTGAGACGGGTTTGGATTGGCTAGCGATCTTGTCTTGGGCGATGACGGTGATGGCCTTTTCGATCTTCACGCGAGAGTTCCCTTTTTCGTCCTTGGTGAGAATGGTGCCGCTGATGGCGGTGCCATCCTTGAGGGTGATCGTTCCGATGCCGAAGCCTTCCGCGACTTCCGCGCCAGGATTGATGAGGGACCGGAGGAGATATTTAGCGTCGTATTTTTCACCAATCGCACCGAGCTCGGGGCCGACGTCGGCTCCTACTCCATGCATGGTGTGACAGCGCTGGCACTGGGCGATTCCGTGCCCGTAGAAGGCCGCTTTCCCTTTGGCGGCATCGCCGCCGGTTTCACAGAGGACGGTCCACTCGGCAAAGGGTTCATTCCCGGGAAAGGTGAGGCGGAATTGAGCGAGGGCATTTTTGACCTGTGGGGATTTGGACGCTTCCGCGGCGGTGACGACATCAAGCGCGAGATTGGCATCGAGTTTTCTGGCGGTGAGTTTTCTCAGCTGGGCCGCGATGATTTTTCCTGCCTCCGGTTTGTCGAGAGTGCCCAGAGTTTGAATGGTGAGTTGCTTCTCGGCGAGGGTAGATTCTTTGTTCTTGAGGGTGTCGGCGAGGAGATCGAGGGATTGTTCGCCAGGATTGAGGAAGAAAAGAAGGGAGCGGGCCCGGCTGCGGATCTTGTCGTTTTTGTCGGAGACGAGGGCGGTTAACTCCTCTTTCCAGTTGCCATTCTTTGCCTGAGTTGGGGCGAGGAGATTGAGGGCTTCGAGGCGGGCGTCTTCAGGTGCGCCTTTGGCATTGAGGTAGCCTTTGAGCTGAGCGGGATTGATGGCGAGCTTGTCTTGGCTGATCAACTTGAGCGCGCGAGAAAGAATTTGGGTGGCATTCTTTTCGGCAGGGGCCGAGTTGAAGTAAGGCTGGAGTTGCTCGATGAGATTCGCGGGAAGCTTGCTGCGGTCTTTCGGAAGAGTGCGGGCGAAGCCCGTGACGGGGTCGCCGACGGGAGGGTTGTTCCAATCGAGGAGAGTGGTGATGGCGTCGCGGCGGATGCGGACGTCGATGGAAGGATCATTGATGATTCCAACGATGACCTTGAGATCCTGCGGGCGGGCGAGGGTCCATGCGGCGTGGAGGGCGCGGCGGGCACTGAGCGGGTGGTGCTTCACCTCTGGAGTGACTCGCTTGGCGATGGCGTGAGCGCGCGCGGAAAGAGCGACGAAGGTTCCTTTGATGTTTTCATCGTAAGCACCGCGGATTGCTTCCTGGCGAACGGCTTCGTCGGGGTCATCGAAGTAAGCAGAAATTTCGAAAGCTTTCTGGCGGCGCAGAGCGACGACGGCGGCGCGGCGCACGGCATTCGATTTGTGTGATTTCAGACCAGCGAGTTCAGAAGATTGAGCCGCTTTGGTGAGAACCATGATGCCACCGTGACGAACCACGACGTCCTTGTCGGCATTGCGCTCGAGGAGAGCGATGGCGGGTTGAATTGCGTTTTTCTCTCCGGCGTTGGCGAGGGCGATGGCGGCGAGTGAGGCGACGCGGGTCGCTGAATCATCGAGAGCGGCAATGAGCTCACTGCGGTATGCTTGACTGTGGTTGGCGTGGTTGCCGAGGACGCGCGCGGTGTTGGCGCGGACTTCCAATTCGCTGTCCTGGAGAAGACCTTTGAGTGAGGAAAGCACCTTGGGATCTTTTTGCGCGAGTTGGCCGATTCCCCAGAGACCATGAATGCGGCGGAGAAGTGGCTGGCCGGAAGCGAGGGCTTGTTGGAAGATTAAAAGGGATTCGTTTCCGCGCTCGGCGAGGGCGTATTGGGCTCTGTTACGAACGCGTTGATCGGCGTGATCGAGAAGGGTGGCCAGTTTTTGGGAATCGATGTTCGGGAAGCCTTTGGCGAAGAGTTCCTTCACTTTATGGATGGCGTCCGCGTTGTCTTTACGGTCGCCGGCCATGGTGAAGATGTTTCCTTTATCCGACTTGGTCCAACCTCCGCCGTAGTCGGAGATGTAAAGTTTGCCATCGTAGCCCCAGTCGATGTCGGTGAGAGCGATGCCTTTCAAAAAGACCTCCTGGGTGCCGAGTTTGAATTCTGCGCCTTCGGGCTTGAGGGAGAAGTTTTCGATGACGCAGCGCTCAGCATTGGCGACGTAGCCGACGACGAAGAAGTTGTTGTCGAACTTACTTGGCAGAGAGGTCACGCCGGGATTGTAGGCGAAGCCGCAGGGTCCATTCACGGAGTAAGCGATAGGAGGATTAATGAAAGCGGGTTGGTTGTCGTGGCGGGTATTCCACAATCCTTCGTTCATCCAGGCATCGATCTGGTCTTCTTTCCTGGAGGGCTTGGAGCCGAGGTGATCCCAGGCGACGCCGCCGAAGGAGACGAGAGTCTGATGCCCCATGCGCCAGCCGGTATCGCCGTGCTCGACAAGGTAGACAATACGCTCGCGGTCGCCTTGGTCGTAGTCGTTATCGACGGTGAAGAGGTTGCCGAAATCATCGAAGACGATCTCCTTGGGGTTGCGGAGGTTAACGTAGTATTCTTCGAACTCCGAGCCGTCGGGATTGCTGCGAAAGACGGCGCCGCTATCGGGGCGGGAGAAGGTTTTGCCGTCTTGATAGACGTGGTAGCCACGGTCGCCGATGGACCAGTAGAGCTTGCCGTCGGGGCCGAAGGCGAAGCCGTTCATGTCGTGGCCAGAGAAGCTGACGCGTACGCCGAAGCCATCGATGAGAGTTTTAACCTCTTCGGCTTTTCCGTCGCCATCAAGATCCTTGAGGCTATAAACGCCGGGGATCATTGCGAAGTAAACGGTGCCGTCTTTTTCAATGAGGCCACCCGAAGGTCCGGCGAGAGGGGCGTTGAAGTCGTCGCGGAAGACGGTTGTCTTGTCTGATTTTCCGTCGCCGGTGGTATCTTCGAGGATTTTGATGACCTCCGCGTCATCGTCGAATTGCTCCCACTTTAAGAAGTCGGGTTCCTTGCCAGACCATTTTTTGTGGAATGCGACGCGGTCTTCGAGAGTCATTGTGGAGATGTCGCCATTGACACGGTCGCGGAGATAGCGGCCATTCTTTCCGCCGTGGCGAATATCCTGCACCTGGACGCGCCAACGGTGCGTTTCCGCAACGTAGACGCGGTTTTTCCCGTCGATGCATATCGCGGTGGCGTTATTGACCTGATCCTGAGTGGCGAATTGCGTCAAGCTGGTTCCCTTGGGAATGAAGATCTTGGGGAATTCAGGCGAAGGCTTAAGTTGGGCCTGAAGAGGAAGGGTAAGTGAAACGACGGCGGCACGGCCGAGGAACGATATATTCATAGGTGAAAGGATAGGGAACCTGACTGCTGACTTTCCTGAGGAAAGCTAAAAGTCGTGGGAGTTTGTCATACGAGACCTCGAGGACTCAAGTTTCAGCTAATGCTAGTCTGCTTCTCGGGAGAGTTGCCAATAGCGCTGCTTCGAGTTACTAATTCAATGCCTTTGATCACTTCAGCCTCCATCAACACGGTTCCCAACGCCGCCGCACGCGAAATTTTACGTCGCCGAACCTTCGCGATCATCTCCCACCCGGATGCGGGGAAAACGACTCTCACTGAAAAGCTCCTTCTCTATGGGGGAGCGATCGGTTTGGCCGGGAGCGTTACCTCAAAAAAAGAACAACAAACCACCTCCAGTGACTGGATGGCGATGGAGAAAGAGCGGGGGATTTCAGTTTCCTCGACCGTTCTTCAATTTGAATACAAGAATTGCTGTATCAATCTGCTTGATACTCCGGGACACCATGATTTTTCCGAGGATACCTATCGCGTTCTTTCGGCTGTCGATGCCGCAGTGATGGTCATTGATGCCGGAAAGGGAATTGAGGCGCAGACCTTAAAGTTGTTCGAGGTTTGTCGTCGACGAGGCGTTCCAATTTTCGTCTTTATTAATAAAATGGACAGGCCCTCGCGTCCGCCCCTGGAGTTGATCGACGAGCTTGAAAATGTGCTTAAATTAGCGCCGGCTCCCGTCAACTGGCCGCTCGGGGACGGGCCGCGGTTTCGTGGGGTTTATGATCGAAAAAAAGGTGAGGTGAATCTTTTTGAAAGAACCGCGCGCGGAGCATTCAAAGCTCCGCTCGAAGTCGCTGGGATCGAGGATGAAAAAGTTCGCGAGGCTTTGAGTGATGAACTCTACGAGACCGTGACCCAGGAAGTCGAACTGCTCGATGGCGTCACCGACCCTTTAGATATCGAGCGGGTTCTCGCCGGCGAGCAGATGCCTATTTATTTCGGGAGTGCGATGAACAACTTCGGGGTTCAGAATATGCTGGAAAGCTTTCTGGAAATGGCTCCGCTTCCGGTCGGTCGAGTGAGCGATGGCGAGATGATCGATCCAAACACCGACAACTTCTCGGGATTTGTCTTCAAGATTCAGGCAAACATGAATCCACGACACCGCGACCGAGCGGTATTTGTGCGGATCGTTTCCGGAGTTTTCGAGCGGGATATGCAGATTATCGATCAGCGCTCCGGGAAAAAAGTGAGGCTTGCGAATGCTCAAAAGTTGTTTGGTCAGGATCGCGAAACTCTCGATAAGGCTTATGCCGGAGACATTCTCGCCCTTGTTGGAAACTACAATTTCCTCATCGGAGACACCCTGACGAGCGATCCGAAAGTCGTCTACAAAGAGATGCCTCGCTTCACCCCTGAGTGCTTCACATACATCCTCAACAAGGATACCGCCAATATTAAGCGCTACCGCTCGGGAATGGCGCAGTTGATGAAAGAGGGCGTGGCTCAGGCTTATCATGTTCACGGAAGTGCTCAGGCGGTTCCTCTGTTAGGGGCGGTTGGGCCTCTCCAATTCGAGGTCTTGCAAGCGCGGCTCATTTCAGAATATCAGGTCGAAACTCGGCTTGAGCATCCCCGGTGGACGGTTGTTCAGTGGTTTCAGGAGAAAGAGCCTGTTAAATCGCGACGTGACCGTGATCCACCTGAGGTGAAACTCCCAACGGGGAGTGTCATCGCCCGGGATCAGGATGGTCAGTGGGTCGTTTTACTGCCGGCTAAATATCTCGTAGGGAGTCTGCACGACCGGAATGAGCACCTGACATTCCGGGATCACGCAAACGACTAGTCGGAAAACAGCTCGGCAGAACTAAGGGGCGCCACGGGGCCACTTGGCTGCGGTTATTCGTCAGGAGAGAAGGTCAGATGCCTGCTTGCAGAGCCAATTTTCGTCTTGCTAATCTCCCTGATTTCTACTTTAGTAACTGGTGATAAGTAAATCTAGCTACCATTCGCTCTCTGCACCCAGTGCCCTAGGCATGCCGGAAATGAAAAGCCAGTCTCTAGCAGTAATTAGGGTCTGTGTTTGGATCCTACTCAATCATCGTAAAATGGTCCCATGAATCCCACTACAAAAACACCAAGCTCCTCCTTGTTGCCAACGATGACTCTTCTTGCCTCTACAGCACTCATGGTCATCAATTGTAGTTCGACGGTTCTGGCCGATCCCATTGATTTGAGCCCCGTCGGCCTTACCGTCTCAGAAAGTATCATCACTTTTTCGGAGCTTACCTTGGTCGACACGAGCTTGGTATCGACGGAGTTCGCTGATCTGGGACTAACATTCCTGCCAAATCTGTTTTACCGGACCGGCGACCATCCAGATTGGGCGAGTGTTGAGGGCCCAAACCTCCGCACCGGCGACCCGGAAGTAAATCCGTTTTCCATTCACTTTGGAAGTGCCTTGACCTCTGCGGCATTCGCAGCAATCGCCCAACCACCCACCTCAGCAACGATTACGGCTAAACTGGGGGGAGTGGAGATCGAGTCATTCGAGACAACCGTTAGTATTGACAATCCCGATAATTATTTTGGTTTCAGCGACATCGTGTTCGACGAAATTGAGGTTGCCTACACGGATGTCACCCGGCTGCGCATCGACAATATCCAACTTGGCTCAGGCGCGAATTTAGCGCCCCTCATCATCATGGATATTGATGTGACCGAGGGTGCAGAATCGAAATCCGTGACGCTAATCTGGCAGTCGCGCCCCGGTCGCACCTACGCGATTTTTGCCTCTGAAGATTTACAAAACTGGAGCGAACTCAACGACAGCGTTGGTAGCGGAGGCGATCAAACTTCATTCACTGAAGATGCGATTTCGCTAGAAGGAACCTCACGGTATTATCGAATTGAAGACACCGCTGAGTGATTTCACGACGATTGTAAATTACTGCCGGACGAAGGGCGGCAGATCAACCAATTTTTCCGGCGCTTGATACCAGTGGATATTCTTGCCGTTGGGTCCTTGCAGAATGGTAAATGTTCCCCACTCGTGGACTTCGATCGCGCCTTCCAACTTCTTTCCTGCAAGACCCATCACTCGGTCTTTGTCGGGCCATGAAGAAATTGGATGCCTGTGATTTACAAAATAGGCTCCGTCGATCAACGACCACTGCTCGATGCGGTCGTCTTCATAGCGCACTAATATTTTGCCATTATTAACCTCAGCCCGACCCACTGGTGCTCGATTCCCCTGAGTCACCTTGACTGTTACATCTTCCGCGAACTCACAATTCTCAATCACCTCATTCATGAAGGCAACCTGCAATTATTCAACTGGAATCAGAACCTCCGGCAAGTCTTTGGCGCTTCCACTAGAACTGAATGCAAGCGCCGCCGCGATGATGGCGAGGATCATCTGGATCGATGTCATTTTCATAAGCTTCTATCGGTAGAGATTAGCTGAACTGATGAATCCTATCGAAGCATTTGGATAAAGTCATGAGGTTTGATGTAAAATCTATGTGAACGCGCTTTTCGCCGCCAGCGCCGACGATAAAGGGAGGCTACCTATCTCCCAACGTGAGTCGCCCTGAAGCGCTTGCCTTTGATTCGTCCCACGTTGAGGCACGAGACGGCATCTGAAATCGCGGCTCGTGAGACGGCGACATAGGACAACTTTTCTTGGATTTCGATCTTGCCGATATCCTTGCCGTCCAAGCCGCCAGCGTCGCCGGTGAGGGCTCCGAGAATGTCTCCCTTACGCACCTTGTCCTTGCGACCACCGGAGATCAAAATGGTCTCCATCTTGGGGCCTTCCGCGAGTTGCTTCAGGAGATCAGCAAGCGTTGAACTCTTGCTGGCGCTGTGATCTAAGATCGCGATCGTCTGTCCCGTGAATTTTTCGATGTCTTGGAGATCCCTGTCGGTCTCATCTCGTACTATCGAGATCGCAACACCGGTCGCACCGGCCCTGCCAGTTCGACCAATTCGATGAATGTAGGTCTCAGCTTGCTCCGGAAGGTCGTAGTTGATCACGAGGTCCAAGCCCTCGACGTCGAGGCCGCGCCCAGCGACATCGGTCGCGATCAGGACACGCACGCTGTGGTTGCGAAATCGGGCGAGCACTTGGTCGCGATTGAACTGCTCAAGATCGCCATCAAAGCGATCGACGCTGATGCCCCCGCGACTCAGCTCTTCGGTGATCTCTCGCACCGTGGTTTTCTGGTTACAGAAGACAAGTGCCGACTCGGGCGATTGGGATTGCAGCGCCCAGCAGAGTGCCAAGATCTTATCGTCACTTCCGTAGCAGAGTTTCAGCTCGCGAATATCAGCGAGATCCTTATCAGAAGTCTCAATCGTAATTCGCTGAGCATCTGGCTGAATTTCCCTGCTCATCGCTTCGATTCCTCTCGGGAAGGTCGCTGAGAAAAGGGCCGTTTGACGATTTTCCGGCAGGTAGCTGATGATCTTGTGCACGTCGTCGTCGAAGCCCATGTCGAGCATGCGATCCGCTTCGTCTAGCACGACCGTCTTGATCGATTCGGGCTTCATGAACCCTCGTTCCAGCAAGTCGAGGAGTCGGCCGGGTGTGCCGATGGCAATATGTGCACCCCGCTCGAGCGAGTCGCGTTGTGGCCGTGACAACTGTCCACCGACGAGTTCTAAGACTTGGAGGCCGCGGTGTTTCCGACCAAGTTTGCGCATCTCGCGGCCGACCTGGGCCGTGAGTTCTCGCGTCGGGCAGATCACGAGGGCTTGCAGCTCGCATCGCTCCACCTCAATACCCTGCAGGACCGGCAGGGCGAAGGCAGCGGTCTTGCCGCTTCCCGTCTGCGATTGACCAATGATATTCCGGCCGGCTAGCAGGGCCGGAATCGCTTCAATCTGAATGGGTGTTGGCTGAGTGTAGCCGAGGTCCTGGACCACGGCGGTCAAGGCGGGGGAGAGCTGGAGTTCTTCGAAGGATGTTTGCACTGCCACCGACTGTCGCGAATTGACGGGTTCTACACAACAGTCATTTGTTCACCGATAGCAGGATCGTTAGCTAATTTACTTTTTAGGTGGCGTCGTTGGAGGGACCGGAAAGGGGAGTATCAATCCGGGCCACGCGCCGTGGCGGTCGCTTCGCTGGATCTCCTCGGTGTAATCTCTTACTAATTTCGTTTTGCGCCTACGAAGCTGCTCGCACCGAGAGCGGAACTTCAAAGGCTATCCTGAAGTTCATCTACCGATCACTGATGAACGGAAGATCTCGAGAAGTGACCCTGAAAGCATCCAGAGTCGATCCCTTCGAGCGTGCAGAGGTCTGCGCGATGGCGAAGGGTTCGATAAAGAGGTGGTCACTCACCGCACCGGTCATTCCGGCGTGTTGAATTAAAACCCGGCCATCGGCACTTCTTGCTCGAAGCGGTCTGCGATTACTTAAATCTGCCCGACCAGCATCGGATTTCCTCGCGAAGTAAGTAAGAGATTTTCTTCTTCGAAATTTACTTTTTTAAAGGTTCTTTGTCAGGTGCCACGCCACCACTCCTTGTGACTTGTGCGGAGGGTTGGGTGTTTAAAGAGATGAATATAAAAATATTTGACAGGAATCGGCTGGATTGTTAATAATGCCTTACCTTTAACTTCACAAGATATTTTGGATTTCAAGGGCACTACTCAAAACAAATCACCTTAGTAAGTTGAGCTATCATTTGCTTATATTATTACAGTGAACAATTTATAATGACTAATTCTAGTCGTCCTGCTGCTTCAAAAAGCCCTTCATCGAAGGGATTTAGACGTCCCAAGCGTCAGGGGCCGATCGTGGGTATTGAGATCGGATATAGCACTATTTATATGGTGCGATTGAGAAAGGCACCCGATGGAAGGATATGTTTCGAGGAATGTCGGACATTCGAATTCAACCCGGGCTTGGGTCCAGAGTCATCCTCGTTTACTCCGATACTCAAGGCAGCACTGCAGAAATTCTGTGGTTCATCCAAAGGTCTAGCAATCTGGGCCGCGCCAGGGCTTGATTGGGCGCGCGTTCATCACCTGAAATTACCGCAGATCAGCCCGGCTCGACTTCCGGGGGCTGTATACTGGGGGCTTCAACGCGAAGAAGAATTCCTCGAAAAAGATGCGGTGATCGATTTTCAGGTCGAAAAAGGAGGAGAACCAAATACCAGCCTAAATATTACCGGCGTGCTTGTTGAACGCGAGGGTGTCGAAGGGCTTCAGCAAGCGTTTTCTCGAGCGGGTTATCCTCTGACTGGCATTGGGGTTCCTCTCTTTGCCCTGCGTAATCTGGTGAACGTCCGTGGCGACGAGAAACAGGAGGCTCCAGTCTTGATCTGCAAGTTGGGACAGCGCGCCACAAGCGTGAGCGTTCTCTCCGAAGGGCGACTTGTCTTCACCAGAAATATTCCATTGGGGCTCCAAAATCTCGGGGAGGTGCTTGTCAAGGAACTCGACCCGGCACCGAGTCAGGAAGAAGCTTGTGCTCTGGTTCTCAAACTCGGGTTGGAGGAAGAGGCACTTTCATCCGATGATTGCCAATATTATGAAAATGTCCTGGCGTTATTACATCCAACCCTAAAACGCACGGTGCGGCAGATCGAGCGGACGATGACGTATTATCAAAGCAACTTCGATACCGAGCCAATGGAAACGATTTTCCTCGGTGGCGGGATCGCTGCCAGAGGACAGCTCTTTCAATATATTTCCGAGCAACTTTCGCCCCGGGTGATCGCGATCGATCCCTTTGACACGCCGGAGTTGCAGGCGGAGACTCCCTTTCCTGCTGATAACGTAGATCGAATTGCCTACGGACCCGCTTTTGGTTTGGCGCTCGAAGGAACTCAGCCCGGAATTAACCTCGCCTACACCTATAAGGAATGCCTAGCAGAGAACAAGCATCGTAAAATTGCCACTGCGATGTCGATTTTTCTGATAATGCTGACAGCAGCGACAGCTCTTATATATAGCTGGCAACAGTCGCAATCGCGCAGCCTAAACGCGGAGCGAGACAATCTTGATCGGAGCCTAAGTTCCCTAGGCCCTCGGCTTACCGAGACCATCATCATGGAAGCCAGTGAGGACGTGCGAGCGCTCCAAGAGCGACGGAAGGCGGCCACAAAACGCTACGAGGGTCTCGCCCTGCTCGCAGAGATCACAAGGCTGACCCCTGAAAATATATCGCTCCTCCATGTCTCAGTTACAATGGGCAGTTCAATCACGCTTCTGGATGTTCCAGCCGCAACGGGCCGCCCCATTAAAACCGCAGCAGATGCCAAGGGAACCCTCCTTTTAAAAGGAATCGTCAATGGAGAGCGCACCTCACTAGAAACATCGCTAACCATTTACATTGCGCGCTTGGATCAGTCGCAGCTATTCCACGCAGTGGAGGTAGATTCGACGAAACTCATCGAAAGTTCGGATGAATTGCACCTCACCTTTACCCTGAAGGTGAAGACCATCGAAGAGAGCGAAGGAGATTTTACTAAGAAATAAATAAGATGGGATCAAACGCACGCACCTCTACCAAGGAGAAACTGGTAATTCCAACCCTTTTCGTAATGGTGCTGCTCGCGCTTGTCATACTCGGAGTGTTTCCATCCTCTCGGGATGTCGACAAAACCCGCGTCTCTATCAAGGAATTACAAGCCGACCTACAAGGGCAGAAAACCTTGCTGCCAATTTATCTCTCGTTAATGGAGCGCCAAAAGAAAGCGCTTCCCGAGGGGATCTCTGTCAACGAGCTTCAACCTCTCAAGATAGAAGATCTAGCCGAGTTGCCGGAGGTGTTCGAGACCTTGGCGCGCGCATCCGACTTAGAACTCGTTTCGGTAACCCCTCAGGTGCGCTCTCTTCAGAACGGTCGCGAAATGTTGCGGGTCGACGCGCGCATGCGTGGCGAATTTCTGACCTTCAATATTCTTCTAAATCGGCTCAATGAGATGCAATTCGTTGAATCTATCGAATCCTTGACCATCGACGTCACCGATCTCGGACAAGAGATGAGCCTTTCAGCCTGGCTAGCAATCCAATGACACTTCGAGAAAAAATAATCCTCGGCCTCGCCGCGACCGCCGTAATGTGCGCGGGGCTCTATTACGCATCCGGGCTGTCCAGTCCGACCGCCGCTTCGCCCAAGCTGGTCCGAACCGACTTTAGCGCTTTAATCACCAGCGTGCAGGCGAGCGTTGCACAGGGAGAGTTAACGGAACGCGAAGAGCGCGTTTTGGTCGGGGCCACTTCGCAATGGCTCCGCAGCCCCCTCCGGGAGCAACCGTTGGTGATGCCAGACATTGAACCGGAGGAGTCTCTCCCGGGGCCGTCACCTCTCCCGCAATACGTCGGTTATATCGATATCGGATCCCAGCCCATCGCGATTATCGACGGCTATGATTATAGGGCTGGCGAGGCAATCCAAGGAGGAGAATTTAAGCTCTCTCGAATTTACTCGGACCATATCGAACTACTTCGCCGCGGCGCAACCGACCCAGTTGAGGTGCCTCTTGAAAAACCCTAAATCACAGGAAAATCGCAATGACAAAACCGATGACAATCATCTCTGATAAACAATGCAATTGTTCCAAGGCCTGCGGCAACTTTCGCAATCTTTGCGTGCTCCTTGCGGCCACTCTGTTAACGTCCGGCTGCACCGTCGCGACGCAATCCGCGGGTGACGATTCTACTTATAAAGAGTGGAAACAAGTCGCAGACGACTCGGCTTGGGCTGTTCCGCCCGCCCCCGATTTTCCGGAGATGCGCGATTTCCACGCAGAAGAGGTGGCTGCCCTTGAATCATCGCGGCCGCAACCCTTGCCCCAGATCCCTGTTAAGAACATGGTGATGACGCGTGCCATGGACGTTAGAGTGCTTCTGCGTGCCCTCGCCGACGCCGCCGATCTAAACGTCGTTATTACCGAGGGCGTCAGCGGTCCGATTCTCGTGAGCATCAGGCGCGAAACCCGCTGGGACCGTCTTTTTTTAGCCATTACGGAAGCACATGGATTGCACTACAATCTTGACGATGACCTCCTGCAAATCTTCTCCGTCGCAGATGTCCAAGGCAATATCGCCATGGAGACCGCGCTGCACGACCAGCTTCAAGCAGCTGAGCAGAGGAGGCGTTCCGAGCCCATGGTAATGAGCATCGTCCGCGTCCGGTATGCCGATATTGAAAAGCTTGCAAATTCAGTCCGCTCAACAATGCAGGCCACCGACGCAGACCACGATCCAGGTGCCGATCCAGGTGCCGATCCAGCGGGCGCTCTGGAGGTCGCACGCACCGGTTTTATGGTGAAGGCTGATACAGATTCCGGTCAGCTTATTATCCATGGAATCCCCTCCGATATAACCCAAGCTCGTCAGCTCATTAAGGGCTTGGACCAACCCACCTATCAAATTCTGATCGAAGCAACTATTGTCCAGGCGAATACTGAAGTCGCTCGCCAGCTCGGCGTCCAATGGGGCGTCTTGGATGGCTCCAATAGCGGAGAACTTACGACAGGCATTACGCCGGGCACCGGCGGTTTCAATTCCAACTTTCCCGCCGGATTTGATCCTATCGGAACCGGATTTTCTTACGGTGCCAGTCTTGTCAGAGGGAGCCAAACCCTGCAGGCTCAACTCTCTGCCCTTCAAAAAGATGGTCGCCTCAACATCGTTTCCCGACCTTCGATCACGACCCTCGACCAGTTGACTGCGATTATCGAAAGCGGCGAGGAGAGGCCTTTCGCTTCTGCTTCCGGAGGCGGAATCGCCGCTGTTTCCCGGGTCGAATTTAAAAAGGCGGTCCTGCGTCTGGAGGTCACTCCTCACGTCATCGACAAGAATTGGGTCAAGCTCAATCTCGATACCACCAAGGACGACTTCGATGACACCCGGGCCGTTATCATTGATGGAAATGCTCAAGTCCCGGTTATCACGCGGTCAGCAAGTACCTCCCTGTATCTCGCCAACGGTCAAACGACGGTGATCGGCGGACTTTCTTCCGAATCCAAAAGTCTCCAGGAGGAGGGGGTTCCATTCCTCAAGAATATTCCCGGCTTGGGCGGGATGTTCCGGAACCAGGCCGGCCGGAAGACTTTCAGCGACACCTTGATTTTCATCACCCCTCACATTCTTCCACAAGCTAGGACAGCGGTGGAGCTTCAAGGAAAGTAACCGAAGGCTCTAAATGATGAATGTGAGACTTGAAAAAGTGCTTTTTGAGGAAGGCTTCCTCTCTGAGGAGCAATACGCTCAGGTGCAAAATGCCCCCAGACCCAACGGTCTCAAGGTCCACGAATACATCCTTCGCGAAGGAATGGTGGCCGATGCCGACATGGTCAGCATTCTTAGCGCTCGATTTAATATCCCGAAATACGATCCTGATCGGTATCCTGTCGATCCGGAACTCGCAGCGATCTTGCCCGCTTCGGTGGCCGGCAAACACCGCATCGTTCCACTGCGGCAAGACGAAAACCTGCTTATCGTGGCAATGCCCGACCCCACCGAGGTGGTTGACATGGATGCGGTGCAGCGACACGTCGAGATGGAGGTCGAACCCGTCATCTGTACCGAGACCGAGTATAACGAGCTGATGAATAGTCTCTACGGCCTTGCCTCCGGGATCGGTTCTCTGCTCGACGATATCGAGAAGGTTGATTACGGCACGACGCAGTCCGATGGGGAGAGTAACGAAAGCGATGAGTCACAACTCAAGGCGTTAACCGCTATGGCGGAGGGAGCAACCGCGGTGCGCAGCGTCGATTGGATTATCACGCGTGCCGTGCGCGAAGGAGCGAGCGACGTGCACGTTTGCCCGGAGAAGACCCATGTCCAAGTCCGGCTCCGTGTCGATGGAATCTTAAAGGACCTGCCGCCGATCCCCAAGTCGATGCTGCCTTCGGTGGTCTCCCGCTTGAAGATTCTCGGACACATGGATATTGCCATTACCCGCGTTCCTCAGGATGGCCGCTTCACCGCCCGCATCAGCGGTCGGGAGATCAACGTGCGGGTATCATCGCTCCCCACCATCCACGGCGAGAACATCGTCATGCGTCTCCTCGATATGAGTGCTCTCGTGTTCAAACTCGATCAGCTTGGTATGCGCGAAAGCGATGTCCGCAAAATCGAGGAGACGATTGCAAGGCCACACGGCATGATTCTAAATACGGGCCCGACCGGGAGCGGCAAGACCACGACGCTATATTCCGTGCTCGCGATGCTCAATCGCCCGGAGGTGAATATCATCACGGTCGAGGACCCTGTCGAATACCGGGTTCCCCGTATCCGTCAGGTCGAGCTCAACACTCGGGCGGGCATGACCTTTGCCGGTAGCCTGCGGAGCATGCTTCGTCAGGATCCGGATATCGCGATGATCGGCGAGATCCGCGACTCCGAGACAGCTACCATCGCGATTCAAGCGGCGCTGACCGGCCATCTCGTCCTCAGCACCGTCCACACCAATAATGCCATCGGCACGATTGGCCGGCTTATCGACATGGGCATCGAACCCTTTCTTATCGCTTCAGTCCTCTCGTGCGTGATTGGCCAACGTCTTGTAAGGCGGGTCTGCGAGAGCTGTGCAGTGCCCTGGTCACCGCCCCCCAAGGCCTTGGATTTCTGGGGACTGAGCCCTGATTCCGAGTCTCGCTTCCTCAAGGCGCAGGGGTGCCACCGTTGTCGACATACCGGTTACCGTGGCCGTGTCGGTATCTACGAAGTGCTCCCGATTAGCGAGAACCTGCAATCGCTGATCGCAAGAAATGCCAGCGAAGGGGAGCTGCGTGCGGCCGCGCGAGAGGAAGGCAACTTCGCTTCAATGCGCGAGGACGCGGCCCTGAAAGTTCAAAAGGGGATAACGACCCTCGAAGAAGCGGCCGCGAAAGTCGTCCTATGAAAACCGACAATTCTTACGGGCACCTAACCCATCGCCCATCCTCTCTCTCACAAGTGATCATTCCAACGAAGTTGATATTTTACTATGGCTGTTTTTAGTTACCAAGCATCCGATCATAGTGGGGAAATGCATAAGGGCAGGCTCACTGCCGACACGCTCGATGATGCGATGGGCCAAATTGTTGATTTGAATCTCGTCCCAATCGATCTGCTGCGTGTCGGTGGCAGTCCCGATAACCTCTTCGCTCGCATACAGACCCACTATTTGCCAGTGCCGGCCCCGGACCTGATCGTCTTTACCAAACAACTCGTCACTATGGTGCGTGTCGGCATTCCGATGACGCAAGCGTTCTCGATCCTCAAGGATCAGACGGTGCAGCCTCGACTCCGCCGGTTGGCAGGTATCATCCGAGACGACATCGAAGCCGGTTCCAGCCTTTCAGCCGCAGCAGGAAAGCACTCAAAGGTTTTCTCACCCCTTTTTTGTAGCATGATCGAGGCAGGGGAGGCGAGCGGGACGCTTCCGGAAGTTCTCGATCGACTGCTCTACCTGATCGAGCACGAGGCCCAAGTTAAGGCTGAGATCAAAACTGCGATGCGCTATCCGTTCATCGTAGTCGGCGTTCTTGGGGTCGCTTTCCTCGTCATGGTAGGCTTTGTCATCCCTCGATTTGTTTCCTTCTTCGATAAACAAGGACTCGATTTGCCCTTGCCAACACGCATGTGTATCACGATGAGTGAAATTCTCACGGGCTACGGGATATGGATCGCTCTCGGGACGATCGTTAGCGGCCTGCTGTTTCATCGCTACTTTAACCGGACGGATCCCGGACGTTTGATCCGCGATCGCAGTTTGCTCGCCATACCGCTGATCGGGCCCGTCTTGGTCAAGGCGGCGATGTCTCGTTTCGCCAGCATTTTCGCAATCCTTCAGTCGAGCGGTGTCCTCGTTCTCGACTCGCTGCGAATCCTAACGGAGACCGTCGGAAATGCCGCTATCTCCGCCGAATTTGTCAAGGTCCGTGAGTTGCTGGAAGAAGGCCACGGCATTGCCGGTCCACTCAGCTCGTCCAGTTACTTTCCCCCCATGTTGGTCAATATGGTCAAGATTGGCGAGGAATCCGGTCGCCTCGACGAGATGCTTCGACATGTCTCCGAGCATTACGATGTGGAGATCAGTTACACTATTAAGAAGATGACGGATGCCATCGGACCCTTACTGATCATTTCCCTCACCGTCGTCGTCGGTTTCTTCGCGTTGGCCATCTACATGCCGATGTGGGAACTGACCCAAATGACGGGTAAAAAATAAACGCGTAAATACTGCCCCACCGATACCATGAATTTGCCTAACCTGATGGGCCTCGCTGTGACACGCCGGGCCTCGGACGTACACTTGGCCCCTGATCGAAGCCCCGCATTTCGAATCGATGGCGCCTTGCGCCCCCTGCGCGAAGAATACCCGCCACTCAGTAGCGAGGAGTGCGAGGCTACCATCCTCGGGATGCTGAGCCCGAATCAGATCGAGGTGCTCAATCAAGCCCTCGAGATCGATATCAGCTACGCGCTCGATCTGCCTCAGGGGGTCACACGTTTCCGCATCAACATCCACCGGCAGCAACGGGGCCTCGCCGCTGTCTTCCGCCTTATTCCCGACACTATTCCTTCCCCAGAGGAGCTCACCATGGAGGAATCGATCTTCAAGTTTTCCAAGCTCCCACGCGGTTTGGTCCTCTTCACCGGGGCGACCGGGACCGGGAAATCGACGACGCTTGCTTGCTTGGTCAACCTAATCAACAATAGTAGCTCTAAGCATATTCTCACGGTAGAGGATCCGATCGAATATACTTATACAGAAAAGCAAGCCTGCATCACCCAGCGCGAACTGGGTATCCACACGCACGGTTTCGGGGCTGCGCTCAAGTCAGCTCTTCGTGAAGACCCAGACGTCATCCTCGTGGGTGAAATGCGGGACCTCGAGACCATCCAGCTCGCCCTGACCGCTAGCGAGACAGGGCATCTCGTCTTTTCCACCCTACACACGAGTGATACCTCGCAGACCGTCGACCGTATTATCGACGTTTTTCCCCCGGCTCAACAGGCCTTGGTGCGTGCCCAACTGGCGTCAGTTCTCCAAGGCATTGTCACCCAGGTATTGCTCCCTCGTGCATCCGGAAGCGGTCGGATCGCGGCCCGCGAGATCCTGCTAGCGACCCCCGCCGTGCGGACAATGATCCGGGAAGGTAATACCCACCAACTTTACAATTCGCTCACCGGAGGCCTTCAGGCTGGGATGTGTCCCCTCGAGCTCTCCCTCGCCGCCAAAGTCCGGCAGAACCTCATTACCTTAGAAGACGCCGAGGGCGCGTCCAACCGTCCAACCATGCTGCAGGATTACCTCGCGAGCCGGACCTTTTCCTACACAGTTCCAGGCCTTGCTCTCGCTAAGCTCCAGGACACGGAGGAGTACGACGAGCTAAGTTGATGAACTGCCACCACCACGGCAGATCACTCTAATGAGAGTGTGGCGTGCCTCATGACATGTCACTTTGTGCTGTCTCAAAATTGGCCTTTTGTGGCCCCCAGTTGTTTTTGAATTACGTTGATATCCCAAGGTGATTTAAAAAAAAGGCAACGGGTAGTGTTTGTGCTCATAAAAGTAAAAAAACCGAGTCAAAAGGGGGGGGGAAGTGGTAAGAAAGCACTTATTATTTTAAATTTATGAATACTTATTGACATTTATGATCAATTCTAATATTAATCAAAGCGTTCTAGATATTCTCTTTTCCTCTCTCCATCGCGGGCCTCACAAAAAGTATTCCATTTTGTAACCAAACTGTGGTCGACCGCGTCACTCCTCTCACCGGGGCGCTTTAAGCGCTTAACCTCAAAAGCAAAATCAACTCACCGTCGACCGCAGAGCCTGTTTCGACATAGCAATCACACAAAAAAACGATGAAAATAAATAGAAGACAAGCAACCCAGACAAAGAAAAGGAACGGTTTCACCTTGATCGAGGTCATCGCCGTCCTCGTCCTGCTAGGCATCCTCGCTGCCATCGCAGTACCGAAGTACATTGATATGGCTGATAACGCAAAGGACCGGGCGCTCGACGCGGGAATCGCCGAATTGAACGGCCGCGAAGCTCTTGCTTGGGGCCAACAGATGCTCGCGACGGCTGGCTACACTGCCTCTAGTGACGCCTTGATCCAAACTGCCGTCGGCACCGACCTTAACCAGGGTTCGGGGACCGATTATACATTCTTTGTTACTGGTACTACAGCAGGCAACATGAAATTCCAAAGTTATCCCGATCCAACGGCGCTAGCTCTGACGCGGACAGTATCGACAGCAACTGCACCTGCGACCTGGTCGAGATAGTAATCTAAGAATAATTCCGGGCCGAGTTCATTCCGGAAAACCATCCCGTGAACTCGGTCCGGAACTTGGAACATAGCTCCAACGCGATTCCCCAAAAGTGACTCATCTCAAGCAGTACCCCGCGCAGTTCCGCGGTGGCTTTACCTTGGTCGAAGCCGTGGCCACTTTGGTCCTGCTCGGGATTTTGGGCGGGGGAGTTGTGAGTGTTTTACCTGGCTCCAATGTCACTTTAACGGCTGAAGCCGATCGACTGAGTTCCCATTTGCGCTACGCCCAGATCAGGGCTCAAGCCGATAGCTATCAGTGGCGCGTGGTATTCACCAACACCACGAGTTACCAGATCGGGCCCGTGATTCCCGGCGCAGGTTTCACGCCGGGAATTATTCCCGGCGCCGGCGCGATGGAAGGTAACCTGGCCGAGGGCGTGACGACGCCCGCAGGAACCGTCATTCGGTTTGATTCATGGGGGAGGCCCTGGAGCGATGCCGGAACTCTCCTTGGCGCAGATCAGACAATCATCCTGACCGACGGGGCACGAAACCAGAGCATTACCATTCTAGCGGGAACCGGATTGATCCAATGAAATCGACGTCCCACAAATCTCGTCCAGCGTTCTTTCGCAACCGAGGCGCCTTTACCCTCATCGAGGTGATCGCCACTCTCTCGCTATCGGCGGTTTTGATGGCCTTTTTGCTGCCCCTGATCGCTTCCGGCCTTCAAGGGAGCAGAAGCGCGTTGCTGCGCATGCCGGAAACCAACAATCTGCGGACGGAAATGGATGCAGTGTGGCACCTTTATCGCACCGTTTACCCCAACAATCTGCCTGCCTTGTCCGCCGCGATCGACACTGCCGCGGCCGCTGATCCTCCAGCTTATATCCTTCACGACAAAAGCTGGGTTGATTTCGAGGTCAATGGGGTCGAATCCATTCCCCCTCCGGGCAATCAAGATATTCTGAGGGTCACCTTGGGCAACAGCCAGGGTGAGCGTCTCACCACCTATTTTTTCCCTATTCCTTAATGTCATGAAGACCCATCGCCAGAATCGGGCCGGCTTTACCCTTATTGAGGTCATCGCCGTCCTGGCCCTGACCGGGATCGCACTGGTATTTACCGCCATGTTGCTCGTGACGTCCACTAATGTCTTCATCAGCAACAAGGGCGCTGCCGAGGACTCCCAAAAAATCCAGGTCGCCATGAATCGTTTAGTTAAGGAACTGACTTTTGCGGGCGCTGGAACCGTGGTGGTCACCGATGATCGGACTGTTCAGTGGACTTCTCATCATCCCGATCCCGATCGGTTTGGTGAAGTGAAGACCGCTACCTGGAATGGCACCTCCGGCTCCAACTTGACTCTGCAGGGTGCCGCGCTGTTGGACAATGTGAGCGTTTTTGCGGTCTCCTCCGCGGCCGACGCTATCACCATCACCTTACGATCTGCGCGAAGTGATGGAATATCAAACACCACGACGGTCCATCCCCGCTATGATCAGTAAAGAAGAGCAAGTGATACCCCGCTCAGCTCAATCGAGGATGGGAATCGTGGTGAGCCGTTTCACCACGCGAAATGGTGGTCCACTCTATTAAGACCCCCCGAACCGAAGAACCAGATGATGACTCCCCAAAAAGCGACTCCAATCCCCCCTATCAATTCCCTTCGGAAGGGCGCGGTCTTGGTTAGCGTGATCGCAGTGATGCTAATCATGGCCGTTTTGGGGGTATCAGTGATCTCCTTGACCCAGAGTTCGGAGCAAAGCTCCCTCAGCTTCAATGCAGGGTCCCGCTCCTACTATCTGGCCGAATCAGGATTGCGCTATGCCCAGCACATCCACGGCAGCGAAGGGTGGCTCGACGGATATCAACACACCTTAAGCCTTCAAGGCGGTGAAGAGATTGAGGTCATTCGGGACGGTAACACCTTCTGGGCGACAGCCATCGTGGGTGCCGGGACAGCGCAGGAGGCGCGCGCTCGCGTCCCGATGCCATTGAGCCCGTGAAGTAAGGAGCAGGACCAGCGCTGGTTAACCTCGGGGCGCCGTTGGACCTTATCTCCTTTTAGTTCTGCTTCGATGACCGGGTGAGTCACTTAGAAGGACTCTGGAGGATGAGTGCCCGTTCCGGCCGGGTTCTTCAGCCGTCTAGGAATGATGGCGTCGATTAGATTCAGCGATTTAGCCAAGAGGCCATTGACCGCGTCACGAGGTCGGCGGCATCTTGTTGGACGAAGTGCCCTGCTCCAGGGATTGTCACCAAGGTGAGATCGCTCTCGATCCAGTTCCAGGTACCGTTGAGGGCCCCTGCCAGGAGTGCGTTGTCGTCGAGGCCGTGGATTAAAAGGACCGGGCAGGCGACCTTTACCCTGGGGCCTTCCTTCGGCAGTTCGTAGGGTGGTCGCGGATAGTTTTTCTTGTAGAGGTTCAGCATCGCTTCAAAATCTGAGCGCTCAAATGCCTCGAGATACTTTTTCTTGGCCGCAGCGTCGGTGACCCAGGATGCGAGTCCTTCCGCCGTGAGTTTTTTGTGGGCTCCTGGTTTTTGAAATTCCCGGGCATAGGCCGAGTTCTTTTGCTGCAGTGGGTTAGTGGCCAGTTCCCGCGTGAGTCCGTGCGGGTGGGGGAGGTTCAGGACGATAAGCTTCTCGGTAAGCTCGGGATGGGTCATCGCGAAGCTCCACGCGACCATCCCACCCCAGTCATGGCCGCAGATGACCGCCTTTTTTTTTCCGATTTGTTTCAGCACCGCTGCGACATCTTCGATTAGTAATGGGATCGCGTAGTTGTCGACGCCCTTCGGCTTGTCGCTCTTGTTGAAGCCGCGTAGGTCGATCGCGACTATGTGTCGAGTCTTCGAGAGGGCTGCGATCTGTTTACGCCATGTATACCAGTAATCAGGGAATCCGTGGATCATGATCACCGGAGCGCCGGGATTCTTATCCCCCGCCGAAACGTAGTGGATCTTCACCCCATCGTTTTCCGCAAAGTGGTGAGCGGGTTCCGTTTCACCCTGAGAACATAAAGGCAAGGAAGCGAGTGAGACTGCGATCAGCCAGGATGAGATGGTGTGTCGATTGAACATGCTGGATCGGAGTGGATCTACTACTGGATATTTAATAACTATCAGGTTGTTAAGGGTTAAGCCAGATTAAGCAACTTCCGAGCATCCAAATAACCCGGTGCCCGTCCGCCCTTCTTATCTTCCCTCGTCATGCCGTATCAGCTCACCCAGGTTCGCATTCGGCGGCAGCGCGGAGCGGGTGGGGGTCGGAGGACATCTCTGGGGGGATCCTTCGCACGCACGCTTTGCACTCGCGCTTCACGGTTTTGGCGCTGACGATTCGGTCGAGGGGCACTTCATTATTCGCCATAATTCACAGTTGCTAGTCGCCGTGAGGATATTAGCTCGCCCGCACTCTCAACGTGGTTTTTGGATTTTTCGGAATCTTCACGCGTCGTTTTAGAGAATAGGGAGCATTATTGTGTTTCAGACTCGTTCGTTTTCTCCGGACCTTTGGCCGGACGTTCTCTAATGAACTCCTTTGATTTCTCGGAATCGATAACAGGAGGCTCATTAATTGTATCCTTATTTCCTTTGTCTGAATCGCTGAGGTAATCTTTGATGTCACGGCGCACTTTGACGACCGACGGGTAGCGCTGGGAGACTTGGTTGATGGCGCGGGCGCTCATCTGAATGCCGTGCGTATCCGGCGTCCAATCCTGAAGGATGCACAGTTCGCTTTGCTTCGCGAGGCGGACGCCCGCGAGGTTAAACAAAGGAAGAAGTTCCTTCGACTCTGACGCCCAAATCGCCGCGTTGTAGGCCGCCGTCGAGAGCCAGACATTTTCACCGAAGGCTTTAGCTTTGGACAACTTGAGTTGATACAGAGAGTGAATCTCCGTGATCGCTTGACGAGCATCGTCGTCAATCTTGAGTAATTCGTCGATCTCCTTAATGAGGGATATGATCGTTTCGTTCGGCTGTAATCCGCCTTCCTTGGCCGAAGGGGTGAGCTTCTGGCAAGCCTGCTTGAAGGGATTCGAGTAGTTCTGGTTCCATATTTCCACCTGAAGGCTTCCGGAGCCCCAGACCTTTCTGACACGAGAGTTGAAACGAATCCGGGTATCGTCAGAGAGGTGGTAGTAATTGCTCTCATTGTGAGAAATAGCGTGACTCATCAAGATCCGTCCGTCCGGAATTCCAAAGATGTTGCGATCCCGATCCGAGGGCGTTTTTCCTCCGGCAGCGCGGTTTCCATCGAAGTGATCCCAAAAGTAATTTGAATACGCAGTGAGAGCGACAAGGATGAGTTGAGCATGACGCTCTTCGTCTTCACGTTGGTAGCTGATACCAAAACCTCTCGCAGTGGCCATCTTGAGATACGGTAATTTCAGAGCGATCTCGAATTCGCCGTTGCCCGAACCTACACGACGGGAATTGACAGAATCAAGAAGGAGCTTGCTGACATTCTCTTGAGTCTTGAGATCTTGCAATATTCCTTCGGCGACGATGAGCTTCGTTTGAAATTCAGATAGAAGATCCGATTTGAGTTGTTTTCTAATCGAGAGGATTTTCTCCCAAGCTCCATGTGCTTGCTTTGCAAGTTCCTCGAGCCCCTCATAGGAACTTCTGAGGCCCGTGGGGTCGACAGAGCCATTTTTTTGAAGACGACGGAGATCACGCATTGCACCCTTGATCTGCTTGATCTCATTTTGACTGAGCGTCTGCCGTGCCCTTTGCTTAAGAAGAGCCTTCCGGAGAGCGGGTTTTTCGATGGCTTCGATCTCAGGGTCATCGAGGTAATCCTGATAGCCCTGCATGAGTAAATCACCTTCTTCAAGTATGATGGCCGCTTGTCTATTCTTTGTTTGAAGGGCTTCGATTAGTGTAGCGTAGTCGGCTTGCGCATGGCTTGCGGAGGTCGTGAGGCCAAAGGCCAAGCCAAAAATGGCTGTGCGGAATCGTGGGAGTATTTTCATATTACTTTGAGGTCTAATGGGTCCGAGGTGCCGCCGGTTAAGCGGGATTGATACGGGCGGACCGAGTATTATATTTCATAGCGGTCGCTTGAGCATTGCCATAGTCACCTGGCTCGGGTTTCCGTCTTGTCTTAGCTGATGGAATTTTCTTTATAGGGGGGTCCCTGTCTTAGGGCACCATTGAGGAGAGAAAAGGGGTAGACGGTGGCGGTGACGGTGATGATACACAAAGTTTGTGAGTTGCGTTTCCGTTGACCAAGGTAAGGTAGAGCCAATGGCCGAAAGTGAACCCAACTATGACCTGACAGACCGCGAACTGGCGCACTGTATCTGGTCACGCCTACAACCTTATCGGAAGCGAATTGTGTGGGCGCTTATCCTTTTGGTGCTGGCTGTTCCTTTCATTAATTTTCACCCCCTCGTTTGGGGATTCGTGGCTGATGCGCTTGTGGAAGAAGCGCTTACACCGGGCGTTCTAGCGGTTTGGCTGGTGGTGATGTTCCTGACCTATTTGGTCGGCCTCGGGGCCGGAGCAGTTCAAAGTTACTTATTAGAAAAAACCGGTCAGGCCTTTGTTCGGGATATTCGGGAGGAGCTCTTTTTAAAATTTGAATCTCAATCACTCGCCTACCATCGAGATCGCAGTACGGGGGAGCTCGTCACTCGTATCACCAGCGATGTTGATGCGATGGAGCAATCGGTGCTTCAGGGACTGACTTCTTTACTCGAGGAAATCGTGACCTTTTTTGTGGTGGCGGGGATGGTGCTTTGGATCAGTCCAGTAGTGGGAGCGGCCTCGATCCTGCCGCTCGCTTTCGCATTCATTTTTATTCGAAAATACAACCGGAAGGTGAAATCGATCTATGCGGGAGTGAGGAAGAAACTCGGGAGCATCGGCTCCTTCGTGCAAGACCGGCTGGCGGGGATCTTGGTGACGCAGTCGTTTGGTCGGGAGAAGAATGAAAGCGCAGAATTTAAGGAAAACGCAGATGGTTTTTATGAGTCGAGTGTCCAGGCGAGTCGACTCAGGAACACTTATTTCCCGATTGTTTCAATCTTCGGGTTTATCAACAACCTCATTATGCTCGGGTTGGGAGCTTGGTTAATCATGACGGGTAGTGACATGTTTAGCCTCGGAGCGCTGATTGCCTATCGCGGATTCTGGTGGCGACTGCAAAGTCCGATCCGGACAATTGCGCAGACCAGCGATATCTTGCAGCGCGCAAGAGCAGCAGCCACCCGTATCATGGAACTGCTCGACGAACCGATTGCGATTACGGACCGAGAGGGAGCCCGGTCGCTGGAAGGCTCGAAGGGAGCGATCGATTTCAGGAACGTTGAATTCTCTTACGTCCCGGATAAACCTGTTTTAGACGGCGTCACTTTTTCAATTCAGCCTGGAGAATTTGTGGCGGTGGCCGGTGGGAGTGGTTCTGGAAAGAGCACCCTGCTCAATTTGATTCCCCGCTTCTATGACATCGATGCTGGATCGGTGTCGATCGATGGACTTAACATCCGGAAGGTCACCCTAGCGTCACTTCGAAAACAGACCGGCTATGTGGGGCAGGATAATTATTTGTTCGATGGAACGATTCGGGAGAATTTGAGTTATGGACGACCTGAAGCGTCAAAGGGTGAAGTCATCTCTGCAGCGGAGTTGGCCAATGCTCACGACTTCATCCTCGCAATGCCACAGGCTTATGAGACGCAAGTCGGTCAGAATGGGGTGAAGCTCTCCGGAGGGCAGCGCCAACGGCTCAGTCTTGCGCGGGCCTTTTTGACCGTTCCCCGCATTCTCTTACTGGATGAGCCGACGGCTTCCGTGGAACCCGAGAGTGAATCCTTGATTCATGATGCTATCCTCGCACGGACGCGAAAGGGCGAGGGGACTACCGTTTTGGTGACTCACCGCATCGATTTACTTCGGCAGGCCCCGCGCATCATCTTTCTTGAAAAAGGAAAGCTCGCTGGCGATGGGGTGCACGAAGATCTAGTTGATCAATGTCCGGCTTATGCCGACGCTTACCTTCGATGGGAGATTGAAGAATCGGCAATCGTGGCGAGTTGAGTGGCCTTGCTTGAAGAAAACGACAAGTGAGGTTGGCCTTTAAAGGCCTGGGTAAGCGGCACGTGAGGAGCTGACTGGGCAGTCGTTTCAAGTTAGTTTCCTGGTGAAAAGAATCGGCAGCCCATTGAGAGCGACGTTCGGGTTTGGTAAGGCATTCCAACTTTTTCCTCTGTCGGGATTGCGACGCAGGCGCAAGGCTCCAAAGCTATGACCGGTGGGGAACGCAGTAGAGAATGTTTTTTGATCGTCAAGGAGGACCGTGCTCGGGTGGCCGAGATATTGGTTCGTCCCTTGGCGAAGACGGTGTGAAAGGAAGCCTGATCGCTGAGGTCGAGAACTGGAATGGAGTGGAGTAGTTTCGTGGCGGAGCGTTCTGATCCTCATTACGACTTTCTGGTCCTGTCAGGAGGAGTGAGGAGGGGGCTGGTCGTGTATGGATGCCAGATTAAGGTTCCGCGCTCTTCTCCATGGTGGATCGATCCGGGACGAAAGCGACCTGGGCCTGAGGCCGAGTTTAACTTTTTTGATTTTGGGCGAGAGTGAAGTGGTGTTTCGCTGCCCGTCCGCTGATGGATTCGTGTGCAATGAGTTCGGAGGCGATCATTTTGACGGCATTCCAAGTTGCCTTGTTGTGGAGCAAGTGCTGGGTTTTATCGAGCATCTTATGAACAAGCTTTTGGGCTTGGCGGGGATTGCCGGAGCGAGCCAGGGCAAGCTTTTCGACGCCACGAAGATCTTGGCTTGCGCCTTGCACATTGTAGCGGCCGGACTTCCGACTCTCGGCGGCCATACCGGCTAGCAGGATGAGAATTTCAGCCTCGAGCTTATCTTGAACTTGCCTCGTCCGGCCTTTTTGGATGGTGCAAGCTCCAAGCCGGTTCTGCGATGGGATAATGCTGACTTTTTTGACGGACCGCCCCGTGAGCAGGGCCATCACGGCATGGCCGGCTTCGTGGTAAGCAGTCAGTATTCGATCAGTCTCCATCGGAGTTCGAAGGTTTCACGTTTGCTCCTCCGTTGGCAAGGTTGTCTTATCCCTGAGGACGGTTAGCGCCAAATATTGCCGGGGAATTTTCTCTCCATGATTGGGCGGTGTTTGCGCCACTCGCGGGCGAGGAAGCGGGGCCAATCTGTGGTGGTTGTGAGGACTTTACCTTTTGGGGGGGAGAGTTTGAGGAGGATAGGGAGGCGGCCTTCGCAGAGGGTGGGGTGTTCTTCGAGGGCCCAGCATTCCAAGAGTTTTACTTGGGTTTCGGGCCCCCCGTTAGCGTAGGAAACTTTGGCTTTTTTTTTGTCGAGCCAGGGGATGGATGTTGGGAGAAGTTCATTGAGCCATTCTAGTTGACCTTTTTCGAGATGGCGGTGGAAGGCGTCTAAGAGGGAGGTGGCTTGGGCTTCTTTGACGAGCGAGAGCCCTATAAAAGCGCGGGTGAGACAGGCGGTGATAGCGGCTTCGTCGAAGGGGATGAATTCGAGTTCGGGCATGGTGCCATGAAGGAGGTCGACACGAGCCATGAATTCTTTTATCCGATCATCCATAAGAGGGAGTTCGAAGGCTCCGCTGCGCTGGGCTTCGGCTAGGGAGCGTCCGCTCTTGTGGGGATCGCGGGCGCTGTGCTGGGCCTTCTGTTCGATGACGAGGTCGTGATAGCGGACGAGCTTCACGGCACCGACCCTTTTGTTTTTTATGTCGAAGAGGTGCTCTAGTGTGGTGCTCAGATGTTGGGGGAACATTTCGGCGATCCACTCGGGTTTCACGGCGGTGGCTAGGCTGAGCAGGGTGAGTGGGAGGGGACCGCGCGACGGCACCTGATGCAGGTTGGCTGCGACAAAGTATGCGGAGTCTTGTACTACGCTTTCGCGCACGAGTTGGCCTTCTCTTTGCTCGGTGAGATCGCAGGCGGGCTTTCCGGTATCGCGTCGTTTGGCGAGCTGATCGATGAAGCCGGCCATGAGGCACTGAAGGAGGGAATCGTTGCTTTTTGATGGAGCGGAAGGGGTTGTTTCACGGTCGTAGAGACGCTGCTGGTGGGCGGCGTGGAGGATCTGTTTATAGGTCTCGTCTACTTGGCGGGCGACTTGAGCGTTGATCCCGTGGCTGCGGCAGCGGCCGAAGCTAAAGCGATTCGATTTGGCGAAGTCGAAGGCTCGCATCAGGGTAATGAAGTCGGAGTCATCGCTGTCCTCAAATATTTCGCGCGTGTTTTGGCTCTTGGAATCATCGCGACCCAGACGGGTGAGCAGATCTCGGCCACTGACGAGGGCGGCGCACAAAGCAGCATCCGGCACGCAGTCGCGCTTGCTAGCCTCGATCAACATGCGTGAGTAGCGCGGGTGCATGGGGAGGCGGAGCATTTGGCGACCGATCTCGGTGAGGTCGGCATCGAGCAGGGCACCGAGCATGGTGAGGAGGCGTTCGGCGCGTTCGACCGCTTGGGCATCGGGTATATCGAGCCAGTCAAAAGTGACGGCTTCCCGGATGCCGAGCGAATGTAAGAGCAGGACAACCTCGGCGAGATCGCTGCGCTGAATCTCCGGCGTGTTGCGTTCCTCCCGGCTCTTGTGGCTAATCTCGGTCCACAAGCGATGACAGCTGCCGCGTGCGGTGCGGCCGGCGCGCCCTTTGCGTTGGTCGGCGCTGGCGCGGCTGATGGGCTCCAGTTGCAGGGTACCGATCCCGCGCTCAGTATCGTAGCGTGCCACGCGGGCGACACCGCTGTCGACGACGTGGCGGATGCCGTCGATGGTGATGCTGGTCTCGGCGACGTTGGTGGCGACGATAACTTTGCGTAGCTTGTTCGGGGCAAAGGCACGGTCTTGCTCCTGTGGTTCGAGCGCACCGTGCAAGGGGATCAATGCGACACGTTGCGGCGTTATCAATTCGCTCAGCGCGTCCAATGTTCCGTTGATCTCGCCGCGTCCCGGCATGAAGACGAGGATGTCGCCGGGGCCATCTTCATTGACGATACGCTCGACTGCTATAGCGGCCTGCGTGGTGAGGTGGCGGTCATCGGGGAGGGGGAGATAATCGACCTCGACGGGATAGCTTTGCCCTTCGGAAATGAGGATGGGGCACTGGTTCAAATACTCGGCGACGGGTTCGGCATCGAGAGTGGCTGACATCACAAGCATTGCCAAATCAGGGCGCTGGTTTTGCTGGAGATCTTTCACCAAGGCGAGGGCGACATCACTGAGCAAGTTCCGCTCATGAAATTCATCGAAGAGGACGGCACCGATCTTTGAGAGGGTGCGGTCGTCCTGCAACCAGCGTAGCAAGATACCTTCGGTGACAAAGCAGATGCTGGTGGCATTGCTGGTTTGATCGTCGAAGCGGATTTGATAACCGACCTCGGCACCGAGTTTGACATTCCGTTCCGAGGCGACCCGGCTCGCCACGGTGCGGGCCGCTACGCGACGGGGTTGCAGGACCACGATCATCTTGTCGCCCGCGAGGCCGGCATCGAGCAGCATTTGTGGCACCTGTGTGGTCTTGCCCGAGCCAGTGGGGGCGACGAGCACGAGACGGTTGCCAAGTTTCAGCGTGCGCAGGATATCGGCTTGAATTTTCCAAATGGGAAGCGAAGTGGGGTCAGGCATGAGATGGCTGGCGCAGTCTATGATTCCGTTTGAGCGATGGAAATGAGATAGAGATCGGAAGGGGAGATTTTCTGGCCCCTTTGAACCGGACGGACGGATCTTGCGACCTCGGTATCCGGTTTACTCATTCTTACTGGCTGATTTTATTTGTTCCAATACATCGTGGAGCTGTTCGCCCTGAAAACTCCGAATTTCCTGGATGGTCGCATAGCAGCTCCTTCCCCTAAACTCTAACTCATGATGTTTAATCTAGAGGAAGTCATTATATCATGGACGACAGCGCAGCACGCCACCGGAGGAACTGGTAACATAATGGAGCCACCTCCCGGCAGGCTAAGGCCTTATGCTCGTCCGCAAGTTCGTTGGTTTCGGCTGATAATTACCCTGTTCCGAATGGCGCTTACTTGGGCGGTTGCCGAACTGCGGCGTGCGCGAGATATTGATTTGAATCTTCAAAATGGGAAGTGAGATTGAAGCACCCATGAAGCAGGACTCACTGATTTTTTGCGCAGACGATGAGGAGCTTGAATTCGCCGTTTTTGACGCGAGAATGGCTGCCGAAATAACTGGCTATGACTACACAGGAAATTCAGGAATACATCGACGCAGTAATTCGCTCAAAATTTGAAGACTTTACTGCGGAGTCGGGAGAAGTGATGACGAGTGCGGAAGGGGACGGACGGTTCATGGGAAAGGTGTTCGCGACGAGATATGGTCGACTTCCGGTGGGGAGGGATATTTTCCTCGCGATCGGTGAGAGCGAGAAGAAGGTGCAGATCGTGAAGCTTGGGAAATCGGAGTGCGTGAAACCAGAGAAGGACGATTTGGATGCGTTGCTCAAGAAGGAGCTGGGGGTTGAGAGTTAGGGTGCGGAGATTTGAGATTCGAATACGAACCGTGAAGTTTGAACGAGCTTGATAGCGTGTAGGAATTGGTCCCACGCGATTGTTGGTGAGGGTGAGTTCTATGAAATGATTGGGATTCGATTGAGGGATATCCGATGAGTTTTTTCAGAGTAGGTGAAGCTAATCCTGAATGACACCTGCTGGGAACCTGGATTGGGAGGACTTTTGGTGCTTATGGCGTGATCGTTGGCTGAAGGGTCTTCCAGACGGTTGCTGCGACCTTCTCCTGCCCTTCGGCAGTGGGGTGGATGCCGTCTGCTTGGTTAAGCTTTTCGATGCCCCCGACGCCCTCCAGGAGGAAGGGGATGAGGGTGGCTTTGGATTCTTTTGCGACTTCGGGGAAGACTGCTTTGAAGCGGGTGGTGAAATTTGATCCCATGTTATCGGGAATTTGCATGCCAGCGATGAGAAATTTGATTTTGGGGTTCTTGGTGCGGGTTTTTTTGATGATACTGAGGAGGTTTTTCTTGGTCTCCTCGGGAGAGATGCCTCGGAGGCCGTCGTTGCCTCCGAGGGCGATAACGAGGACGTCTGCTCCTTTTATCATGGCCCAGGCGACTCGCCGGAGTCCTCCGGCGGTGGTGTCGCCGCTGACTCCGGCATTGGCGACGGTGTAGGGAAGTTTGGCGACGTCGATCTTCGCTTGGAGTAAGGCAGGGTAGGCTTCTTTGAGATCAAGCCCGTAGCCGGCGGTGATGCTGTCGCCGAGGATGACGATGCGCTTGGCTGTATCATTTGCATTTGTAGTTTCCTCGGCAAATACTAGTCCTGCTGCGACTAATAGTAGCCCGACCATTAACTGTTTCAAATATGTCATCCTTATCTTCTACGACTTTAGAATCCGCTCCGAGTGATGTCAAACGACCCATCCTGAAAGTTACCGCGCTTCGCAAAACACATCAGACTGCGGCTGATGATTTGACGGTGCTCACGGATGTGAGCCTGAGTCTTGATGCGGGAGATACGCTAGCGATTGTCGGGCCTTCGGGGAGTGGCAAGACGACTTTACTAGGGCTTTGCGCGGGGTTGGATGATGCCAGTGCGGGGTCGGTAGAGTTGGCCGGATTGGCGCTCGAGTCACTGGGGCAGGATGCGCGCGCGGCGTTGCGGAATCGCTTGGTTGGCTTCGTTTTCCAAAACTTTCAGCTGATCCCGACGCTGACCGCGATTGAAAATGTGTTGGTGCCGTTGGAGCTGCGCGGTGAATCCGGCGGCCAAGCGGAGGCGGAGAAATTACTCACGGAGGTCGGTCTCGGTGATCGGCTCGATCACTACCCCTTACAGCTGTCCGGAGGCGAGCAACAGCGGGTGGCGCTGGCGAGGGCATTTATCCATCGACCTAAGATTCTTTTTGCCGACGAACCTACTGGAAATCTGGACTCCGAAACAAGCGGGCCGATTGTTGAGATGCTTTTCGGTCTGAATCGGGAGGCTGGAACGGCGCTGGTATTGGTGACGCATGATCCCGCTTTGGCGGCGAAGGCGCGGCGGGTGGTGACGATGAGCGGCGGAACCATTGTCTCGGAGGAGGAGAATGGAGCACTCTAAACATAAGATGCTGCCACGAAGTTTGTGGACGGCCTTGTTTCATCCCTGGGTCTGGCGGATGGCGTGGCGGGACAGTCGCTCGCAACGGCTGCGTCTGGTGGTTTTCTCGCTGGCGATTGTTTCTGGGATCGCGGCACTGACGGCGATCCATTCCTTGAAGGCAAGCGTGGAGCGTGGGATTGCTGTAGAGGCAAAGGCACTGTTGGGCTCTGATTTACGGGTTTCTTCGCGTAAGGAAATCGGCGCTAATGAGATTGAAAAGCTAGCCGGGATGGCAAGTCAGGTGAGTCGTGAGACGAGTTTCCCCTCGATGATGCGATTCCTACCGGATGGTGGAGCACGTTTGATGCAGGTGCGTGGGATCGCGGGTGAGTATCCGTTTTATGGAAAGGTGGAAACACGGCCAGTGGATGCCTGGAATAAGCTGAGGGACGGAGGCGGAGTGCTGGTGGAACCGGCGATCCTGGATCAGTTTTCGGCGCAGATTGGTGATGAAGTGGAGCTGGGAGGAATTCGATTGAGGATTCTTGGTTTGGTCGATAAACCCGCTCCGCGCGGTAACCGTTTCAGTGGATTTGCGCCGGAGGTCTATGTCAATCTAGCGGACATCGAGCGCAGCGGGCTGTTGACTCAGAACAGCATGGCGGGCTATCAGGTGCATCTTAAACTTTCGGGCGGCCTGGCGTCGCGCGTGCTGAAAGACAGGGTTCGTGATGAGTTTCCTGACACCCGCTGGCGTTTGGAGACTCCGGAGGACCGGCGTGAGAATCTGGGCGATGCGCTCGATAACTTTCAAAAATTCCTTGGGCTGATAGCGCTCACATCACTGGCGCTGGGGGCAATCGGAGTGGCGGGCGCGGTGCATGCCCACGTTACTCGGCGAATTCAGACGATTGGAATCTTACGCTGTCTCGGGTGTCCGGGATACATGGCTTTTGGAATTTATTTCGCACAGGCGATGGCGTTGGGGTTGCTTGGTGCTATTCTCGGAGCGGGGCTTGGAATTGTGATGCAGATGGGGTTATTGGTGGCACTCGACGATGAATTGCCGATCTCGGTGGCTCCTTCACCGGAGTGGAAGATCGCCTTGCAAACGACGGCGACGGGCTTCGCGGTGTGCTGCGGATTTGCACTCCTACCGCTGATGCGGATTCGTGAAATTTCACCGGCGGTGACCTTGCGGAGTGGTGGTAGTTTGAAAGGTGGTTTCCTTCGATCGCTACCAATTTATGCCTTGCTGGTGGGACTGCTGGTGATGGTTGCTTATGGCAATGATCCGAACTGGAAACGTGCGCTGGCGATGGTGGGTGGGCTGACGGTAGCTTTCCTAGCGTTGGTGGCTGTGGCTCGTGGGTTGATGGAAGTGAGTCGTCGGGTGTTGGCGCCCCGCTGGCCATATTTGATCCGACAGGGTGTTTCAAATCTGCATCGTCCGGGAAATCAGACCTTGCTGTTTCTGCTATCGCTGGGGCTGGGGACATTTCTATTAGTGACTATTCTTTCGGCTGGAAAACTTTTGAATGGTCGACTGAATATTCAGCAGTCGGAGGAAAGCCCTAACCTTTATCTTATAGATGTTCAGCCTGATCAGGTGGCGGGGGTAGAGGCCGTTTTGGAAGCCAAAGAGCTTCCGGTAATGGAGAGTGTGCCGATGGTGACGATGCGGGTGCAGTCGATCAATGGTGTGGAGGTTGGCGAAGCGACGGGTGTGCCACGCTGGGTTGCGAGGCGGGAGTTTCGCTCGACTTATCGCGATTCCCTGAACTTTACCGAGACGCTCATCGCTGGTGAACTTGCGAGCGAGCGGGCCGATCCAAATGGAATTGTAGCGCTCTCGCTGGAGGAAAAAATAGCCAAAGATTTAAAGGTCGGCATCGGCGATGAGATCACGATGGATGTTCAGGGCATCCTGATTCGCACTAAGGTCACAAGCATCCGCCGTGTCGATTGGAGTCGTTTCAATTTAAATTTCTTTATGGTGTTCCCTCCGGGCGTGCTGGAGGACGCGCCGGGAGTCAATGTGGTGACGACACGGACGCCAACACCTGCGGCCTCGGGGGAGTTGCAGAGAGAATTGGCGGGTCAGTTTGCCAATGTTACCGCGATTGACTTGACACTAATTCTTGAAACTGTCCGTGATCTTCTAGCCAAGATTTCGACTGTTATCACCATCTTGGCTGGGTTCACGGTGTTGGCGGGTCTTCCGATCTTGATCGGGACTTTATTGAATGGTCGCGATGTGAGGCTGAAAGAAAGTGTGCTCCTGCGGACGCTTGGGGCCTCGGCGAAGCAGGTTCGGATCATTTTAGTGATCGAGTATGCCGCACTTGGATTACTTTCTGCGCTGTCTGGGATTCTGTTAGCTGTCGTGGCAAATGGAGTGCTGGCGACCTTCATTTTTAAAGCATCTCCATGGCCGGATGCAGCGCTTCTTTTGGCTGCCTTCGGGACAGTCACGATGATTGCGGTGCTCGGTGGCCTCGCTCTGAGCCGGGGCGTTTGTCATCATCCACCGTTGGAGATTTTACGAGGTGGGAGTTAAAAATCGGCAGCCGACTCTTTTGCTTCGTTGTTAAATTTTTGCTCGGGGCTTTTGTGATGACGATGCCGGAGGCGATTTGAGATTTAAACACGAACAATGAGATTTGAACTGGCTTGTTGGTAAGGGTGCAATTGGAAGTTGAGGAAACGTAAGACCTATGGCGTAGGGATGCGGGGTAATCAAATCCCTGAATAGGCTCCGCGTGCTTCGCAAACCCCGGGCTGAATGACGCAAGCCTGTTGGAGAGCGTGACATGCCTTTTCGCTCAAGTTAAAGGCAACTCGGTGCCTCGAAGTGAATTACGAATGGCAAAAATCGCTAGTTGTTCACAACATGCGGAAGCTTTCGACATTCCTCTTGCTCCCTTTCGTTCTCTGGAATAGCCATGTGGTGAGTCTTACAGGCTCAAAACATCACTACATTATGGCGATTGAGCGCGCACTCTTGTCGGTTTCCGACAAATCAGGACTGGTTGAATTTGCAAAATCACTCCACGAGGATCATGGCGTCGAGCTGCTTTCGACCGGTGGAACTGCCGCAGTGCTGCGGGAAGCGGGTCTCCCAGTGATCGATGTGGCTGACTACACTGGCGCTCCTGAACTTTTTGAAGGACGTCTGAAGACTCTTCATCCAAAGGTGCACGGCGGGCTTCTGCAACGCCGTGATAGTGATGATCATGTTGCTCAAGGAAAAAAACATGGTATTCCGACGATCGACCTTGTGGTCGTGAATCTCTATCCCTTCGAGAAAACGGTCGAAAAGGAGGGGGTCACCCTTGACGAGGCGATTGAGAATATCGACATCGGCGGGCCTTCGATGCTTCGCAGTGCTGCTAAAAACTACGCTGCAGTTACTGTTGTGGTCGACCCTGACGACTACTCCCGTGTTCTTTCTGAGATGGGGGAGCATGAGGGCGACACTACGCTCCGGCTTCGTGAGGAGCTTGCGATTAAGGTATTTCGTCGGACGGCAGCTTATGACGGTGCTATTTCCAACTTCCTGGGCAAGTGTGACCAAGGAACGGCGTGCAGCTTTGCGATCAACCTTCCTCTGGATCGGGATCTCCGTTACGGCGACAACCCGCATCAAAAATCACGTCTTTATGGCGCATTTGGCGAGTGCTTCTCCCAACTCCAGGGCAAGGAGTTGAGTTACACCAATATTCTCGATCTCGAAGCAGCCGCGGACATTATTCTCGATTATCGCCGCCCAACCGTCGCGATCCTTAAGCACACTAATCCTTGCGGAGTAGGGCAGGACGACGAAGATTTACGGGTGGCTTGGGATAAGGCCTTCGAAACGGATCGGCAGGCACCCTTTGGTGGGGTAATCGTGATGAATCGACCATTGACTGAAGCTCTGGCCCGCGTGATTTCCGGTATTTTTACCGATGTCATTATTGCTCCTGACTTCGAGCCCGAGGCCCGGGCGATTCTTCAGAAGAAGAAGAACCTTCGGATTATGAAGCTCGAGTCAGGCTATGAGAGGTATCGCAAGGATCCTGTCGTGCGCTCCGCGCCAGGCGGGTTGATGGTCATGGACAAGGATCACACTGTCATGGGGATCGATGATCTCGAATCAAAAGTGGTCACTAAGCGTCCTCCGACTGAGCAAGAAATGATGGCGATGCGCTTCTCTTGGCGCGTGGTGAAGCATGTAAAATCCAACGCAATTGTCTTTGGCTCAACGGATCGGACCCTTGGTATCGGCGCGGGGCAGATGAGCCGGGTTGATTCGGCTCGAATTGCAGTTTGGAAGGCAAAAGAGGCTGGGCTTTCTCTCAAGGGAAGCGTGATTGCTTCTGATGGGCTTTTCCCGTTCGCTGACGGTCTTGATGCCGCTATCCATGCTGGTGCGACAGCGTGCATTCAGCCTGGCGGTTCTATTCGCGACGAAGAAGTGATTGCTGCTGCCGATGAGGCTGGCATGGCGATGGTCTTCACCAATCACCGGCATTTCCGTCACTAGAGACCCTCTTTTCCAATGAGCTTACTTTTAGGAGTCAATATTGATCATGTCGCCACACTGCGGCAGGCCCGCTATGCATTGAACCCGGATGCGCCTATTCTCGAGCCATCGGTTCTTGATGCCGCGCGAGAGGCTCAAAAAGGTGGAGCCGACTCGATTACGATCCACGTTCGAGAGGATCGGCGTCACATGCAGGACGCGGACGCGCGTCTTATGCGCAAGGAAGTGAATCTCCCGCTAAACTTTGAACTTGCGAATACAGTAGAAATGGTGGCCTTCGCTTGCGACCTGAAACCAGACTTTGCCTGTCTCGTTCCTGAGAGTCGCGAAGAGATTACCACTGAAGGAGGGCTTGATGCAATTGGTCATTTTGACTCACTGAAGGATACCATAATCGCCCTTCAGGGGTCGGGGATTAAGGTGAGTCTGTTCATTGATCCGGAGGAAGAGCAGATCGAAGCTGCCGCGAAATTAGGTGCTGAAATGATCGAGCTTCACACCGGATCCTTCGCTCTTGCCGAGGGCGAACCTCATCAAAACGAACTCTCACGTCTCAGGCTTAGTGCTGATTTAGCTGCGAGTCTTGGTCTTCAGGTGAATGCGGGCCATGGTATTCATCGTCAGAACATTAACTCTCTTTTTTCCGTTAAAAACTTAAAAGAGATTAACGTTGGCCACACTCTTGTTTCAAGGGCGTTATTCATTGGCTTGAGGGCCGCGGTCGCGGAAATGAAGGCGCTCATGGCTGCTTACCAAGGGGATCAGGAATGAAGCTAATTGGAATAGGAATCGATGTTGTTGAGGTGAGCCGCGTAAAGTCGTCCCTCGACGAATTTGGCGAGCGATTCCTGAATCGTATTTTCACCTCGGCAGAGCGGGAATACTGCAACCGGCAAAAACGCCCTGAAATCCATCTCGCAGCGAGATTTGCGGCCAAGGAAGCGATTTCGAAGGCCTTCGGAACGGGAATTGGGAAGGAGATTGGTTGGCTTGATATAGAAATCATCCGAAGGGATACTGGTGAGCCTGAGGTTCGTCTTCATGGTGATGCCACAATCCTCGCCAAAAAATGTGAAGCAACGGAAGTTAAGGTGAGTTTGTCTCATACTCAGCATTATGCTGCCGCTAATGCCGTGGTGATGGGCTGTGAGTAAATTATTAATAAATAGGAGCGTCACCCTTGACATATGAGAGTCTTGCGGGGGTCAAAAATATCTATTTTTCTTATTAAGATCCTTATTATTTGATTGTTTTGACAATTTAAGGGGAAATACCTACTATTAGGTTCGGTGAATATTATTCAATCAGTCGTCGATAAGCCCTCAAGCGAAGTGGTCGTATGTTGCTACTGTAGATGTCAGGTTCGTATTCCAACGAGAATGAAAGAGAGTTGTGGACCTTGCTCCATTTATGGTTACGAGCTGATCATAGACAATTGGAGTAAGGCCTTGCCTCCCATTCCCGGACGCCGATCTTTGCCAAATGGCGCAGGTTTCGCAAGGCCCTCTGATTCACATGAGATTTTCAGGCCTCAAGACTTTCAGCCGGAGCCTGTAAATCCACCCCGGATCACCCCGCAGGAGCGAGTTAACAGGACTCCAGAGACATCTCCTGAGTTGGCTGGGAATACTGCGCTGACGACATCCAAATTGATGCAAGCAGGGGATGCTGCGTCCGCTCGAATAGAGGCGCAACCACGCTTATCAGCCTCTCAAAGAAACACAGGCTCCAAAGTGGCGATAGCTCAGCCGTTTCAATGCACCGGGGTATACCGTTTGAATCCCGCAACGAGAGCCAACGTGAATAGAAAAAATTTGCAAGCTCCCGAGCGCCAGCAATTACCCGAACATCAGGGCTTAGGAAGAAAGAGGCAATGGGGATTCTCTTTGCTTGGTGCTTTCGTTGTTGACGGATTAGGAGGCGGTGGATTCTCCGGCTTCAAGGGCCACCAAATGAGGCTGGAAGGGGATGATGTGCGGGATAGTCGATTGGTTATTGAACTAGGATACTAGAAAGCCCTTTTTACCTCAATTATCACTATGCGCTTAATTTTAGCATCGGGCTCCCCTCGTCGAAAGGAATTACTGAGGGCTGCCGGACTGACGTTTACGGTTGAAGTCCCAGATGTCGTTGAGCTTGAGGCGGGAGTCTTGCCAGCTCGAGACCTCTGCCTCACGAACGCCCTTTTAAAAGCAGGTGTAATATCGCGATCGAGCCCTGATGATTTGATTATTGCCTCCGACACAATCGTTGTAATGGACGGGACGGTATACGGGAAACCCAGAGACCTTATCGAAGCAGCCGGGAACTTGAAGCGCTTCCGAGGAAGGACACACGAGGTAATGACCGGCGTTGCCCTTCAAAAAGGTGAAATGAAATCTACTTTCATCGAAGTTTCGCGGGTCACTTTCAAAGAATACTCGGACTCGGTTATTGATGACTACCTTCATATCGTTCCTGTTCTCGATAAAGCGGGAGGCTACGCCATTCAAGATCACGGTGAGTGGCTCGTTGAAAAAATTGATGGAAACTATGAAAATATCGTGGGACTGCCGATTACAAAGGTCCTCGCGAAGCTAAACGAAATGGGCTTTAATCCCGCCCAACAATATGCCTGACCCCTCTGAGAATCGACGCCGATACCCTCTCATCGTGAATCCTCGTGCAAAAAGCGAAAGAGGGTATCGTGCGATGGAGTTCATCGAGGCTCATTCGCATCGGTTTGAGATTCATCGGACGCAAAGCAGGGAAGAGGCGATCGAGTTGACTAGGAAGTTTGCAAAAGTAGGAGAGGATGTTGTGATCACTGCTGGCGGGGACGGGACAGTCAACGCTGCTATTGAAGGACTGGCAGGATCTTCGACGACACTGGGAGTATTCCCAACGGGAACAATGAATGTTTTTGCACGCGAAATGGGGATTCCATTTGATCGGCTGGAGAAGTCGATGGCAGTGATCGATGATGGATGCCGAAAGGAAGTGGATCTTTTTGAGATGAACGGAGTCCCTTTTGTTCAAATGGCTGGAGTGGGTTTCGATGCCCAAGTGATCGAGGCAACGAGCTGGGAAAGTAAAAGACGGCTTGGACCGCTGGCTTACCTCCTTGCCGGTGTCCGTGTATTAGGGACTGTTCCTCCCGCAATGACCGTTCTTACCGAAGAAGGGAGGGAGCTGCGTGGAGTTTGTCTTTTGATCGGAAACGGTTCTCTCTATGGGGGACATTTTCCCCTTTTCAGAACGGCGAGAAATACAGATGAACTCCTTGATGTAATAATTTTTAAAGAGTCGGGATTTCAGTTCATCAGAGATTCGTTGCGCGGATTGGTAAAAGGAGGGATTGATCCGCTTTCCCCAGGAGAGTCGGTTGAGTATTTTCAGGCGGCAAGAATCAGGGTCACCAGCGCCGAGGCAATCCCAGTGGAAATCGACGGAGAGCTATGGGGGCGCACGCAAGAAATCAACTTCCGCTCAACCGGAAAGAAGCTTTCGGTCTTTGCTCCTGAAAAACCGGAGGTGAACCGGTGGTTGGATTTTTTGAGGACGGTGAATCCATTTTATCGCTCAATCGGCTCTGATTGAACGGAATTCCCGGCTTTTAAAGTCGTCAGTTCGTATCGGTTCCGCTAATTTTTCTTAGTTCTTCATGAATTTTTTCCGTAGGGTCACGTTCAACTCATTGATGGCGCCTGTTGGGGCGTCCTCCGATGCAGGACTTTCGGAAGGTGGACCTTCCGATCATGAATTGATCAAGTCCTGCCAATCAGGGGATACCCGGGCTTTCGAGACACTCGTAACCCGCCATCGTGGAAAGGTTTATGCGATGGTTCAAAATATGATCAAAAATGAAGCTGATGCCTGGGATCTCTCTCAAGAGGTTTTCCTGAAGGTCTGGAAGGCTTTGCCGAAATTTGAAGCGCGGGCGAAGTTTTCGACCTGGCTCTACCGCATCTCCCACAATGTAGTCTACGACTGGCTGCGGAAGCGTAAAATTGATTCTGCAGGGGAGTTTGATGACACCATTTTAAGCGAAGGCTCGGTCGCAGTGGGCTCGATGACGACACCAAATCAAGATCCTCGCCCCGATCGAGCACTTGAGAATTCTGAGTTGGGAGAAGAGATCAATGCGGCGATGGCGACATTATCAGCAGAGCACCGCGAAACGATTCTCCTGCGTGAAGTGCAAGGATTTGATTACAAGGAGATCGCGAAAGCGATGGACTGTTCCTTGGGGACAGTGATGAGCCGCCTTTATTATGCCCGAAAGAAACTCCAAATATTGTTAACTGATGAACAAAGAAATTACTGATGAACTCATGGTGAAGTGGGTGGATCACAAGTTGACTGCTACTGAACAAGCAGAGCTAGAAGTAATCCTCTTAGAAGACTCAGAGCTTGCAGGTGAGCTTTCCGCGATGCGAAGCGTAAAGGCGAAGATCCAAAAGGAGATCCCAGCATCTGTTGAACCTCCTTATCCGGACTTCTTTAACAACCAATTGATGCGAAAAGTGATGCTAGATCAAGTGTCACGGCTACCCAAGGAGAAAGCGAAACGCTGGTGGAAGAGTTTGCAGTGGGCCTGGGCTCCGGCCGGGGCAATGGCGCTCGTGCTCGCATTTCTGGCAGGGCAGCGACTTGGGCAAGAAGGAGGCGAATCGATAACAAGATCAGTGGCGACGAGTTCGCTAACTTCAGTTTATTTTTCTGAAGATTCCTTAAATGCCGAGATCATCCCTGATGCGGAAGGTGATGTTTCAGCGATTATTGTCACAGGACTGAGTGCCATTTCGGATGATGCGAGTTTTGCGGGGATTAAGAAGGGGGAACTTCCGGTGAGTTACCAACGGGCTGAAGCGAAACGATTCCACTAGACTCATGAAACCTCTGCTCATTGTTACCTTTCTTTGCTTTATTAACGTTTCTTTTGGAGACGATCCAGGGAAGGATAAAATCGGATCTCTCCGGGTCGAAATGATTTTTGCCACCAACGAAGATGGTGATCGTGCCGGACCGAGAGGAAAAGTGATTCCTGAAGCGCAAGTGATGGCAATGAAGGAGATCGAGCCGCTACGCTTTAAGTATTATCGAACTTTAGGTGTTGAGAATCCGGAGATTCTAAGAAGCTACGAGAGTTGGGCAACACCTCTCCGTCCATCGAAGGAGATGTTGATTAGCTTTGAGCCACTTAAGAGGGAAGGGAGGGGCCGTATTCAAATGGCACTGGCGTATTGGCAATCAAAGCGAAAGCTTTTCCAGACCAATCCGACCTTAGTGAAGGGAAAATCACTCTACCTTCTTGGACCTGAATGGAGAGGAGGGCGGTTGATTATTCAGGTTGAGCTTCTTGAGTTAACGGAATAATATGAAAGTCGCGATCCTCCTAATCTTCGGTCTCAGCAGTTTGATAAATGCTGAAATGGTATTTAAAACAAAGCTCGTTGAAATTACCGCCAAGCCTGATGTCACTGAGATCACTGTTGAATTCCCCTTTGAAATCATGGGGTCGGCAGCTGAAATTATTGAATACGAAGCCCCATGTACTTGCTTGACCGCTCGGGTTGAGCCGCTCAATCCAGATCGATCCACTAAGTTAAGATGGGATATCGGGGAGAATGGAAGGATTTTCGGCCGTTTCAAGATGGGTAATTTTAAGGGGACGGTTGACAAAGCGATCGTCTTGAAAATGAAAGGGGTCGATAAGCCCATTCAGTTAGTCGTGAGAGTGACGATCCCTATCTTATTCGAAATTCAACCTTCCACGTTAAAGTGGGAGATCGGAGAGACGCCGACGGAGAAGACTTTTAAGATCAAAGTGAATCACGACCAGCCGATTAAACTTATCGAAAATTCGGGGACGAGTGGCAACTTCCCCTACGAAGTGAAGACCATCAGAGAGGGATGGGAGTATGAAATAAAAGTTAAACCATCCAGCACTGAGAAGCCGGGAATGGGGATGATCCGTTTGAAGACAGATTGCGCGATCAAGCGCCATGAGCGGCATCAGGTCTTTGTTGTCGTTAAGAAGGAGCGGAAATGAAGATGTTTTTAATGGGCTCTTTCGGGATCGTTGCACTCGCATCGCTCGGAGCATTAGGCACTTGGAAAATAGTAGGCCCGCCTGACCGTTCGATCACTTGCTCGGAAGATCTTCTTGAGGACGGGCAAATTTGTCTTTCTGAGGTTCAGGGTTGGGATAATCAATCTTATCTTTGGGTCGATGCTCGACCACGAAACATTTGGGAAAAAAATGGAGTAGAGGGTTCAATTCTTTTTACCGACGATGTTAACGAGGATTATCTAGCCTTGGAAGAAACATTTATGTTTGCCGCTAGCCGTGAAGGGGATCCTTACCGAACAATCGTGATCTATTGCAGTGAAGAAGGGTGCAAATCGAGTGAAACGATTGCCAGTGTCCTCAGGGAGAAATTCGCTGAGATGATGGGATTCGACGTCTATGTTCTCTATGGTGGCTGGAAGGCATTGGCTGATGCGGGCTTAGTCAATTGACCAATCCAGAGCATCTAGCCTAACGATTTCGAGGTAAGGTTTCGTGGGATCCTCAGTGGTGTTCCATTCCAACGTGAGCGTCACAGCAGCATGAGAATCTCCGGGAATTAGGTTCCGTAATTTTTTAAAGATATCAGATTCTGCCTTTAAAAAGGCCTTGGCGATGATATCTGAAGTAGCGGTAACATTCTGCAAGAGAGAAACCGTTGCTTTGGAGGCTGCATCTGGGATGCCATCGACAAAGCAAAATGACGACACCTTAACGACAGCGTGAACCGTGAGCAGTCCGTCTACCGGTTTTTCCGCAAACTCACCTGCATTACCGTCGTAGAGGTCCAAAAATACGTCAGTCTGGATCCTGGGGGATTCATCCCCCGCATAAGAAACGAGACGGAGAGAGATAACCCGGTTCTTCCTCTCTGCACTGGGCATGTCAAAAACGACCGAGTGATAAGAATCCATCACATGTCCACTTGGTGGAGGGGGGAAAGTTTCAGACCGGGAAGCAATAACCTTCGGAAGAGGTCCTGCGAGAGCGCTACTACGAAGCTCTTCCGGACTACGCCGCGATTTCGTCATGAATGGGAGACGCTCCTCAAAAGTCTTTGCTGACAAAAATTGCCTTAGGATTCCTTCGCTAGCGACAATGAAACGGGTATTTTCGACCCCTGTTTGATGAAGAATTCCTAAATCAATATCGATTTCTTCTTTTTTTTTACCGCCAGTGGAAGTTCTGAAGGAATTTCATTAGGAGTATTTACGTCCCGCTTGTCATGCTCCAGTTCCTTGGGGATTTCAGAAGAGTCGGGCGTCACTTCGGTTGGAGGAGTGGGTCTCACAGAAGGATCTGTGACGGCGGGAGTTGCTTCTGGTGCTTCAGCGGGGACCAGCGCAGGTGGGTTAGAAAGAGCCTCGCTTATAAGAGATTCGTTAGGAGTGAGCTCCGCTTCAGGTTGAACCTCCGGCTCAAACACTTTCATCATATCAAGAATCAAATAGATAACGGCTACTGATAGCCCAATGAACAAGAGGGGGAATACAAAGGCGGGCCAAATCCGACGCTTGGTCCGAATGGGAGTCAGCAGTCCTACGTCAACGCTCTTACGACCCAATCCGGAATCACCGGTTGCGTTAAATGCCCTAGGATTAACGGAACTCTCGATACGCTGTTGGTGCGGGGCTGCTCCTAACGGTCGACTAGCGGGTATGGCGCCACTTTGGAGGGGAGCCTGTGTTGACTGACAGCTTTGCGTTGGTTGGGTGTCGGGTCGGGTTCTGTTGAATCCTTGCTGAACAGGAGTAATCGCTGGAGCAGTCTGTGGGGCTGGGGCGTTTTGCTGAAGATTACTTTTTTGTTGGAGAGAAGGCGACCCTCCCGTAGGAGGGGTAGGCGTTGCTATCGGCTGCTTTGCAACCGGTTGGGGATGCGGGGCGGCAATTGTACTGCGACATGTTGGGCAAGGGCCATTTACTCCTGCCATTTCAGCGGGAACTCTCAGTGCCGTGTGACAAGACGGGCAGGAAAATTCAATCTTTTGAGACATTCTTTTCTCAGTAGGGGGTTTGAAAGGAGACAACTGATCACTGTTCCATAAGAAAATATGGAGCAGTAAATAGTCCGGATTTCCTAAGAATACTTGAGCTTATGACTTGGAGGAAATCACTTAGTGTTCCATCGGGTTTTCGCCCGATGCAACTCCAAGAGATTGTAATTCTTCTGGAAGATAAGCTTTAAAACGAGTTTTGTCGATCGCCTTCATGTAGGCTTCTTGAGGGGAAATCATGCCTTGTTGGAGCTTTTCCCAAATTGCTTCGTCCATGAACTGCATTCCTTCCGACTTTCCGCCGATGATGACATCGAAAAGTTTCTGGGTCGCTCCTTCACGAATAATGGCGGAAACCGCCGGAGTGGCAAACATGATTTCGTTTACGGCAGTTCGGCCAGGTTTATCCGAGCGCTTGCACAACAACTGAGCGACAACTCCCTTAAGAGAAGCTGCGAGCATCGTACGAACCTGAGACTGTTGATCTGCCGGGAACACGTCAATAATCCGGTCAACCGTTTTGCGTGCATTATTAGTATGGAGCTGTCTCTTATACACATCTGACGCTGCCGACGATCTACTCTGTGTAG
>OJHF01000016.1_pt1 | contig 81534 bp, 68 predicted proteins | sample 1594891 | NCBI WGS metagenome assembly OJHF01 (sample SAMN05416737, study PRJEB24817) | seawater metagenome | isolation source: Sea water | place: Canada:Atlantic | collected 2013-07 | reverse complement strand
TGGTCTGAGCTGCCGATCCCACACGGGAAACGGAAAGACCAACGGAGATCGCGGGGCGGATGCCTTGGTAGAACAGGTCGGTCTCAAGGAAAATCTGGCCGTCGGTGATGGAAATCACGTTGGTCGGGATGTAGGCGGACACGTCGCCAGCTTGGGTCTCGATAATTGGAAGTGCAGTCAACGAACCACCACCCTCTTTCTCGGAGAGACGTGCGGAACGCTCAAGGAGACGTGAGTGAAGGTAGAAAACATCACCAGGGTATGCTTCACGACCGGATGGGCGACGAAGAATGAGAGAAACCTGACGATAGGCAACAGCCTGCTTGGAAAGGTCATCAAAGACAATGAGCACGTCCTTGCCCTGGTCCATGAGATACTCGGCAAGAGCACATCCGGAGTAGGGAGCAAGGAACTGGTTGGTCGCGGAGTCGGAAGCGGAGGCGGAAACGATGATGGTGTTATCGAGAGCGCCGGCTTCTTCAAGAATGGAAACGGTTCGAGCAATGTTCGACTGCTTCTGACCAATACCAACGTAGACACAGTAGACAGGCTTGTGATCCTTCAGGCGGCCTTCAGCGGCTGCCTTGTTCTGATTGGACTGGGAAATGATGGTGTCAATCGCGATGGTGGTCTTACCGGTTGAACGGTCACCAATGATAAGCTCACGCTGGCCACGACCGATGGGAATCATGGCATCGATTGCGGCAATTCCGGTCTGAAGTGGAACGGAAACCGACTTACGCTTAATGATGCCGGGAGCAATCTTCTCAACAGGATATTGATCAGCTGCCGCGATCTCACCCTTGCCGTCGATCGGCTCAGCGAGAGTATTGACAACACGACCGAGGAAATTTTCACCAACGGGAATCGAAAGAAGCTTTCCGGTCGTCTTGCACTCCATCCCTTCGGTGATGTGTTTTCCGTCACCGAGGAACACGACACCAACTTCGCCTTCCTCAAGGTTCAGTGCGAGACCGGTGAGCCCGCCGGGGAACTCGATCATCTCGTTCAGCTGTGCGTCACTAAGACCTTCAACTTTCGCGACACCGTCACCGGTTTCACGGACGATACCAATGTTGGTCTTCTCAACAGAAGTGTTGACGTTGTTAATTTGGGCTTCCAGTTCCTGGAGAATGCTGCTCATGACAATAATAGGGAAAAATTAGGACGATTAAAAAGCGTTGGCGAGACGGTCGAGGCGAGCCTTAACCGAGCCATCAAAGACGTCGTTTCCGACGCGGATGCGGAGACCGCCGAGAAGATCGGGATTGGTCTTAAAATCAAAAGTAAGATCCTGGCCGTATTGCGAGCGCAGGGAAGTAGCGAGGGACTCGGCCGTCTCGGCATCGAGTGAAGCGGCGCTTTCCACCGTCACCTGCTTGGAGGCAACCTCGGCTTGAACCAAACGACGAAGAACATGAAGAATGCCGCGATAATCGCGAGGCTTCTCAGTAGCAATCTTGTTGATCGCAAGACGCAAATGTCCGTCGTTCATCTGCCCGTCCGGAGAACAGAGGCGGAAAATACTGCGAGCAGTGCTGGTGGCGACCTTGGAAGCTTTCATCGTCGGGTTCGAAAAAGAAAATTAGTTTTGGACGCTCGAGAGAGCTTCCTGATTGATGCGGTTCTGGTCATCCTGGGTGAGGATCTTACCGGAAACCTGTGAAGTGGTCGCGACAACAAGACGGCCGAATTCCTGCTTCAGCTCAGCGGACATTTGAACGCGCTCGGCTTGGGCCGCCTCCTTAGCCTTGGCGATAATGCTTTGCGCCTGACTGACTGCTTCTTGAGCTTTTTTCTCACTGAGGCTGCCAGCACTATCCTTGGCCTCGGTGATCATGCGCTTGGCATCAGTATTGGCTTTTTCCAGGATGACGGTGGTCGCCTGCTCACTTTCAGCAAGCTTTTTGGCAATCTCTTCAAGTTTGGCTTCGCCAGCGACAATGCGCTCGCGGCGCACTTCGAGAATTCCCTGGATAGGACCGAAGGCGAACTTCTTGAGCACAAAAAGCACGACGACAAAATTGATGAGCTGAGCGATGAAGAACGGCCAGTTCACACCAAAAGTCTCTAAGAACCCTTGTTGGGCTGCTTCAGTTCCGGCTGCTGCGAGAATCGGGATCATTGTGAAAGAAAAGTGAGAGTAGAATGATCAGGCACCGTCTTTTGTCTCTGACGACACCTGATCGAAATTAGATAAACTTCCGCTAGCTACTTAGTTGTAGTTAACAGCGAAGGCCGCGAGGATGAAAAGTCCCTCAATCAGTGCGGCGAAAATAATGGAAGTCACAAGAATTGGAGTAGCCGCACCTGGATTACGTCCAGTTGCTTCAGCTGCTTTCGATCCAAGGATACCGATTCCAACTCCACCGCCAAGGGCGGCGAGTCCGACTGCTAATGCTTTAGTTACCATTGTTTTGTTTGGTTATTGTTGTTTTCGGAAGTCCCCACGGTTTGCCTATGGTCAGACTCCAAAAGTGTTTTAGTGCTCTTCTTCTCCGTGGTCACACATGAGTTTGACGAAGACTGCGCAGAGCAGCGTGAAGACTAATGCCTGAACAAGTCCGACGAGTAGCTCCATGAAGTAAAAAGGAAGAGCCGGGAGGAAGGCAAGCCACTTTGGAGCAAGCCCCATGAGACCTTCGAGAGTCTGCTCACCGCCGTATATATTTCCAAAAAGACGGAAGCTAAGTGCTATTGGACGGATCAAAATTGAGAGGACTTCCAGAAAACCAACGACAAAGAACATCACGATCATTCCCACTTTCATGAAACCGCTGAATTCACCCTTAGGAGCGAAGATGTGAGCAAGGAAATTCTTAACGCCAATCTCAGTAAAAGACCAGTAAAGCCAAAGACCAAAGAAAGTCAGCGACATCGCCGCTGTCATGTTCAGGTCGGCGTTTCCTCCACGAAGGAGGCCCTTGAAGTGACCACTCTCCGGATCGGTATTGCCGATCGTGCCCACTCCAGGAATAAGACCGAGGTAGTTTACAGTCAGAATGAGAAGGAAAGTCGCCCCGAAGAACCAGAAGGTGCGCTTAACGAGATGCGTGCCCAAGATGTTTTCAAAGAAATCGTAGAGGCTTTCCACAAGCCACTCGGCGAAATTTTGAACCCCGGTGGGAACGAGCGACAACTTCTTAGTTGCAGCGCGGCAGAATAAAATGATGATCGCCGCAGCCAACCACACCATGATCATGGAGTTGGAGATCCAAGAAAAAGCGGTGCCTTCAAATGGAGACTCCGGATAGAGGGGGAGTTGATGACCACCCGCTGCTGCAGCCGGTACTGCTGTAGCAAAGAGGAGGGCCAAAAGTAGGAGAAATCTGGAAATAGATGCCATGTTGGTCTTGCGTTCCGCAGGAGCGACGCTCGGATTTAGCCAGAGGCTCGGGTTCAAGCAAGTCTTCTTTGTGAAAAATTTCACAAAGTCCCTTTTTGCCCGTAGTTGTCGTATAAATCGTGATGCACGCACGTCCTGACATCACCTCACATTTTTCATAAATCGAGTCAACACCCCAAGGGATTAGGCCGCCACCCAATTCTCCCTAGCTTCTTTATCCGAACAGGTTCTTTTCCTTCAGCCTGCTCCTCAATGGGTTCACAATAGCGAAGCCCTTTCTGGGAAGAATCGGAGAGACTCACCACCGAAACGATCGAGGTCAAATTCTTCGCTCCCGCGTCATTCTTGTCCGGGAAGCCAGAGGGCTCCCTGGGACCTGCTCTCCCGAAAGCGATGGTAAAGTGACAGTTTCCCCTTCCCTCTCTCCCCGCCTTTTCCATAATGCGCGGGATGAAACGTCTCCTTACCTTCGCACTCGCTGCCATTTTCGGCAATCTCTCCGCTCAGGAAAAAACGCTCCACTTCGAGGGCAAGATCGGCCCTGGTAAGGGCAAGCACATCGTTCTCGTCTCGGGAGATGAAGAATACCGCTCCGAAGAAACGATGCCGATGCTGGCCAAAATCCTCGCTACCAAGCACGGCTTCGATTGCACCGTCCTCTTCTCTTGGAGCAAGGACAGAAAATACATCGACCCCAACAACTCCGCCGGAGTCATCGGCTGGGACAAGCTCGATTCAGCCGACCTCATCATCGTGGGCACCCGGATGCGCAAGATCGCTGATGAAGGGGACCGCGCGCACATGACCAAATATCTCAACGCTGGAAAACCCGTCATTGGCTACCGCACCTCCACCCACGCCTTCATTGGCAATGAAAAATTTGGCACTATCAGCCTCAATGACTGGGGCCTCAGGATTGTCGGCGAACGATGGGTGAATCACCACGGACAACACAAAGGAGAAGGAGCCCGCGGGATCATCGAAAAAGGCCAGGAAAAGCACCCTGTCTTGAATTCCGTGAGCGACATCTTCGCGCCCTCCGACGTCTACGGCGTGAAGAACCTCACTGAAAAAGACACCGTTCTTCTCCGCGGCCAAGTCACCAAGACTCTTGCCCCCGATTCCCCTCCAACTGAAGGGAAAAAAAATGATCCCATGATGGCACTTGCATGGCTTCATACTTACACCGCTCCCAATGGAGAAGCAACAGGCACCTCCCTCTGCACCACCGCAGGCGCCTCGGTCGACTTCCTCAGCGAAGATCTCCGACGTCTCGTCGTGAACGGCACCTACCACCTGCTCGGACTCAAAGTCCCCGCAGAAGCGGACGTCAATTACATCGACCCTTTCTATCCCAGCTTCTACGGATTCTGGAGTGGCGGAAATGCTAAAATCTGGGAAAAGCGGGCCTTGGTCGCCGAGGACTTTAGCTTGGGCAAAGTGCCCGAGACGCACGACCCAAAAGGAACTCCCAAGTGGCCTCATCGCCCTGAGAGAAAGTAATGAACTGGCACCAGTTTCTCGAAGAATGGCAGAACGAAGCCGAAGCGCAGGGATTCCAAGTCGACGTGCTCTTAGAAAAAGAAAGCTACCCCATCTTAGCTTGCACAAAAGGATCCCCGGACCTTCCTTCGATCTACCTATCCTCCGGTATCCATGGCGATGAGCCCTCGGGACCCCAGGCGCTTCTTGGGCTTTTAAAAGAAGGCTTCTTCGACGCACGCGCGCGCTGGATGATCTGCCCGATCCTGAATCCCACCGGACTGGAACGGGGAAAGCGGGAGAACTCCGAAGGCATCGACCTCAACCGCGACTACCTCATGTGCCAAGCGCCCGAGGTCTGCGCCCATATCAAGTGGCTGGAAGCGCAACCAAGACCCGTGCTCTTCCTTTCCCTGCACGAGGACTGGGAAAGCAGCGGCTTCTACTATTACGAAATCAACACCGGCGCGCCTGCTCCCTCCTACGAAGAAGTGCTCGCCGCAACAGGTCCCTTTTTCCCACCGGAACCCGAAGAGGAGATCGACGACCACCCTGTGACTAAGCCCGGCTGGATTTTCCATCCTGATTCTCCTGATATCCCCGAGGGCTGGCCCGAGGCAATCTACCTTTCACGACAAGGTTGCCCACTCTCCCTGACCTTCGAAACCCCTAGCAGCACGGCGCTCAACAACCGAATTTCCTGCCATCAAGCCGTAGTGCGCTGCTCAGTTAGAAAACAACTGGAGTTATAATATCCCCAGGGTTCTATACTTGCGTAAAAGGGTCTTTAAGAAGATTCTTAAAACATGGAAGCTGAAGAAAATCTTGTTTGGAAAGGTCGCTCGAGTCAGATCATCAACTTCTTGCCTTTTGTCATTTCGCTGCTGATTGCGGTCACCTTTATCGTCCTAGCTTTCTTCTCCTCCCCTTTCATTGCGATCGGAGCCCTCATTCCGCTCGCTTATGCCGGTTGGATCTGGCTGAACACTAGGGTGAAAGTGTTCGAATTCACCACGGAAAGACTCCGTATCTACGAGGGCGTTTTCAATCAGGAAATCAACGAAGTGGAACTTTACCGGGTTAAGGACACCACGACCCAAAAGCCCTTCTGGATCCGCTTGTTCGGCCTCTCCACTCTGATCATCGACACCTCTGACCGCTCCAGCCCCACCGTGAAAATCGCCGCAGTGAGAAATGGCAGTGAAATCCGTGAGAAACTGCGTGCGCAGGTCGAAATCCTTCGTGATCGCAAGCGCGTCCGTGAAGTCGACTTCGAGGGCAGCGGTGCCAACGACATGGGGGATATTGATGATTTTGACATGGCCTAAGCACTCACGCTGTCCTAGCGTTTCGCCATGCACAAATGGCTGCCCTTTATCCTCTTCGTCATCATTCTCGGGGCGGCCCGTATCTTGGGCGCGATTACTCCTGATGACCTTCCGAACTTGCAGCCTTTCGGCGCGCTCTTTTTCTGCGGAATGGCATTTTTTGGAGTGAAGTGGCTCTGGGCCCCAGCGCTTGCTTGGTTCCTAACTTATCCGCTGACAAGTGCGCTGAATGGCTACGCCTGGAGCGCGCAACTCCTGGTGCCAGTAGTGGGATTTATCGCCATCGTCGCGTTCGCAAAATTCTTTAAAGGAAAGTCGTTAAGAAAGATCTTCTTCGGCTCGCTCGGTGCAGCGCTTGTCTTTTACCTGCTGACAAACACCCTAAGCTGGGCTCTCGATCCTGGCTACGCGAAGTCGCTTGGAGGCTGGAGCCAGGCGCTCTTCACCGGACTTCCCGGCTTCCCGCCGACTTGGACCTTTTTGCGCAACTCACTGATCTCGCAAGCAGTCTTCACGGGCGCGTTCATGCTGGCCCACGCCAACCTACCCGCTCTCTTGCCCCAAAAATTGGAGCAGACCAGCGGCGCTTAGCGCTTAAGGACTCGCCGCTGTGCTTATTCCTCCTTCAGTGGTCACCGAAACCGTCCAATCCCTTTAAGGGCTTGGTTCTCGAAAATTCCTGACTCCACTCGATGAGACCCAAAATAGCCGCTACCAAGACAATCCTTGGCATGGCGGGAAGGAGGGCTGCGATCTCGGGTCATTAATCTCCCTCTTGAAACTCCCTGTGAACGTCAGCGGATCGCGACGGCCTTTCCTACAGGAGAAGGGTCGTATTTCTCGTCGGAGAACAAACTGATCGACAGCTATTCCCACACCAAGAAGGACACGTGGTTCATTGCCTGCTGGGGCAAGATGGTGTGCTCGACTCTCGTAATGGCGATTGCTCAGCGTTTGCCATTTCTCCATGACATTTTCCTCAGGCGCCTCACCGCTCTGGGTGACTAGCCCGGAATTAAATCACTCCATCTTGGGTCTTCCTAGCGCAGGAGCCCTGACCTTGGAAGCCCGAGAAACTCCTCGCCACTGCCCGGTAAATATGGGACGACTCCCACTATGAACAATCGTTGGTTTACCGTTATAGTTCTATTGTCCACCCACGCTCCCGCCGGAGCGCAGCTGGTGTTCGATTTTGAGGATGGCACCACCCAGGGTTGGACCACCGTATTATCTGATCCGGACATCCCACATGCCTTTACCCCCACGAACGAATCGACTGAGAATGGGACCGTGTTTCCGGTTCCATCCGGTGGAGACTATCAGGTATTGGGACTGGAGTTTGAGAATGCTGATGGGGGCAATACCCGAGATGCCGATCACAAGACGATGCTGGCGCGATCTCCCGAGTTCATCCTTGAGGCTGGAGACCTTTCTATTGCGATTGTCGGCGGAGATGCCCACGGAGCGCTTCCGGCTAACCCTTCTGACCTCGCGGAGTCGACCGATGCCGCGGAAGGTGTCAAGGCGATGGGGTTCGGGCTGCGCCGAGTAAGTGACGATAGTTACGTGGTGACGGGCGCACGGAGTAGCAATGATGATCTTTACCAGGCGATCGTGGTAACTGCAGCAGAACTGGCAGGCTTTGTGAGCAATTCTGAGACGTATACGGTCGATGTCTTCGATTCGTCGTCTGGCGGATGGGGTTGGATCGGTTTTGATAGTGTGACGGTTCCCGGTTCCTTAGTGCAATCGACCGAACTGGTGTTTGATTTTGAAGATGGCACCACGCAGGGCTGGACGACTGTGCTTTCGGATCCTCTTCTTCCGCATGAGTTCAAGCCGACCAATGAATCGTCTGAGAATGGCTCGGCGTTTCCAGTGCCTACCAGCGGTGACTACCAGGTGCTTGGCCTTGAATTCGAGAATGCCGATGGGGGCAATACCCGAGATGGTGCACACAAGAGCCTCTTGATGCGATCGCCGGAATTCTTCCTCGCGGATGGTGACTTTGCCATCTCCATCGTCGGAGGGGATGCGCATGGCGCATTGCCAACCAGTTCTGCGGAAGTCGCAGAGACAACGGATGCGGCTGAAGGCGTGAAGGCGATGGGCTTTGGGGTGCGCCGGGTCAGTGATGACAGCTATGTTGTCACGGGAGCACGCAGCACGAATGACGACATTTATCAAGAGATCGTCGTGGCGGCAGCCGATCTGGCAGAGCACATCAGTGCCACTGAAAAATACACGGTGGATGTCTTTGATTCGGTGTCCGGTGGTTGGGGCTGGATTGGCTTCGATAATGTTAAGTTGTCAGGGACGCTGGTGGATCCGATCGTGGTTGTGGGTCCTGACTTCGTTGACACTGATAATGATCAGATGGACGATGCTTGGGAAACCACCCACTTACTCAACATCGGGAAGGATGATTCCGCCGAAGATCACGACAATGACGGTTTGACCAATCTTCAAGAATTTGAACTACGGACATTCCCACGTGAGTCGGATACCGATCAGGATGGTTTAAAGGACGGGGTTGAGACCAAGACGGGTATCTATGTTAGCCAGGAGGATACCGGTTCCCATCCTCTCCGTCCTGACACGGACTCCGACGGACTGATGGATGGTGTCGAAAATCCAGATATTGCCTACGATCCTGGCAATCCGAGCGCACGACCAGGAACGTCGCCCGTGAATCCTGACACCGATAGCGATGGTGGTTTAGACGGATTAGAAGTAGGCGGTGGAACCAACCCCACCGTCGCCGGGCTATTGCCTTCCGCCGTGGAAGCAGGAGGAGTGTTCCAAACCACTCATATCTGGACCAACGATGCTCTTGAAATTACAGGTTTATTCACTGTCGATGAAGTGCTGAGTAATCCTGATCAGGTTGGGTTTGTGAGTATCGAAGCTGAGACGCCCTTCATCCATTTTCACGATAACTCGGCGCCACCCGTGTTTGCCGCCTCTTCACGGCCGTATCCGCTCTGGGATAACGACACCGATGGTTTTGGGAATCGTGACAATTTCCTCATCCGATCCGTCGGTCAGATCAACATTCGCAACGCCGGCTTAACGACATTTGTGTGCAACAGCGACGATGGCTTCCAGCTATCGATCGATGGAGATCTTGTTGGCGAGGCTGAGAATCGTGGCCGGAATTCAAGCAGCATCATCGATGTATCGTTATCTGCAGGTGTTCATGATTTTGAGTTCCTGCATTGGGAGAATACTGGGGATGCCGGAGTTTCCCTATTGATCTATCGTGGAATTGGCGAGGCGCCTGACTACGCATTCACGGCGAGGCGGGAGCCGGAAACGAATCCTATCGAGGCCTACTGGGAAGTGCTGGGTGCCTTCCGCGGCAAGTCGGTGCCGCTCGTGATTACCAACATCATTTACAATACTGGCGCTACCCCATCGGTTGATGTTACGTGGTTGTCTCAAGCTGGTGACTCGTTCATTATCGAGACCAGCGCTGACTTGGAAGAATGGGAAGAAGTGACGGACGCGTATCCGAGCGGTGGGGATTCGACTTCGTTTAACCTTCCGCTCAATAATCCTGCGCCAGCGAAACGCTATATTCGTGTGCTTAAGGAATGAGCGCTGATCGCTGGCGATTGATCGCTATTTCAGCCCTGATCAGTGTGCTCGGGCTGTCGGTGGATGCTCAGGAGTTGCCTCCAGCATCGGCTCGGCTGCAGCTCGAACGCGACAGACTGGATCAGACCGTCTGGGCACCCGAGCAGCTGGCCCAGCGCTACGAGGCATCGATCACCGGTCTCTGGGATCGCCTGCGCGGTGCAGCGTCGGCGGTGGATGTGCTGCATTCAATTCAATGCGATCAGTGGATTCTCCCAAAGGAGGAGGCTTCGACAATGCTTGGGATGGGGATTGGAAAGAAAGCTTTCAACTTCGCGCGTCCGCAGACGCTCAATCGAGCCAGCTTTGTGAGCTTTGTCTCTGGTTTTGCCGACAAAGGGTATCGACTCGTGGCTTCGGAATTTCATCACACCTCGTTTACGCCTGACTCGAAGGAGGAGGCCACATCGTCAACGGTTGGTTTTATGCTTCATCTGCAGAGTAGTGACCGGCGACTGGCAGTGGATGGCGTGGCACGAGTAACGTGGAGCGGTGGGCCTGGCGGCAAAGAAATCCGAGCGAGTGAGATTGCGGTAGAGCAACTTAAGGTGTTGGAATCTCCGTTGCGAAATGGCTTTTTTAAGGCTGCGACCTTCGAGAGGCGGGAGAACGAGTTCCAGTCCGCCCATCCGATCCTCGTCAATGATCTCGATCACGATGGTGATCCCGAGATCATCATCCCGCGCTGGAATCGACGCTATGACAATCAGCTCGCGACCGAAAAACCCAAGCTTGTCGACTCGGCTTTTCTGGATCACTGGAAGCCGCAGGAAGAATGTGGACTGCTGGCGGATCTCAATCTGGATGGACAAATCGACTACATCACGATGGTCAAGAATGAAGGATTGACCGTCTACGATGGTGCAGCGCTCGGTCGATTTCCAACACCTGGACGTGTCATTTTTACGCATCAGCACCTACTTGCCCCGATGGCGCTGACGGCTGGCGACATCGATGCTGATGGCGATCTTGATTTGTTTCTTTCGCAGTACAAGCCATCCTATGTCGGGGGTCAAATGCCGACGCCTTTTTACGACGCGAACGATGGTTTCCCGTCGTTCATGTTAAGAAATGACGGAGGGCGATTTGTCGATGTGACAACAGAGTGTGGTCTCGGCAAGAAGCGCAATCGCCGCACCTATAGCGCGTCTCTGGTAGATCTCGACAGGGACGGTGATCTCGATCTGTCGGTGGTTAGCGACTACGCAGGAGTTGACGTCTATTCCAATAATGGCAGTGGTCGCTTTGTTGACACCTCTGCGGCATTGAACTCGAATCGCCTTTTTGGCATGGCGCAGAGTGTTGCTGACTACAACGGAGACGGTTGGTTGGATCTGCTTGCGATCGGCATGAGCAGCAGCACCGCTCGCCGGTTGGACAATCTGAGATTGGGCCCTGAGAGTCGCAAAGACTATCAGGAGAACCGCGCTGCCATGGGTTATGGAAACCGACTCTATCTGGGTGGTAAAAAGGGTCTCCTGCAGAGTTCTTTCAATGAGCAAATCGCTCGCACGGGCTGGTCTTGGGGTGTCAGTTCGTTCGATTTTGATAACGATGGACGGCGCGACCTTTATATCTCCAATGGTTTTCGCAGTGGCAAATCAGCGAAGGATTATTGCTCGCACTACTGGACTCAGGATATCTATTCGGGTGGCTCGAAGGAGAACGCGGCGCTTGTTCCAGTGTTTGCCAAGTCAATGTTAGCGTTGAACCTCGGGCAGATCTCGTGGAATGGCTTTGAACACAATCATCTCAAGTGGAATCTGGGTGGTGGTAGTTTTGCGGACGTGGCATTCTTGTTCGGAGCGAGCTTCGAATATGACGCGAGGGTCGCCATCACGGAAGATTTTGATGGCGATGGACGGGAGGATCTTCTCGTGAGCGAATACCTGTTCGTAGGTCGCGGATTTCAATCGAAACTGCATCTCTACTTGAACCGAAGTGATCTGGCTGCCGAACCAAACGACTGGATCGCATTCAAATTATTGCCATCAGCAGGACAGGCAATTTTGGGTGCGGTGGTGACGATCGAAACGTCGAACGGAACGCAGACGCATCCGCTCATTGCCGGGGACGGGTTTCTCAGTCAGGATGCCTTCACCGCTCATTTTGGACTGGGGAAACGGGCCGAGGTAACGAAGGCGACGATCCACTGGCCTGGCGGCCGCACGCTTGATTTGAAATTACCACAAAAGAATCGTGTTCACTCGATCCGTGCTGAGGCGGTAGAATAAGAACTATGGCCCCAGTCACCCGATTACTCTCCGATCCCTGACTCCGTGACATTCTCAAACACTTCCTCCAACGCCAACCCGAATACCATCGAAATCCGGACGCCACCTCCATCGAAGGAAAATATTTCCCGCCCTCAAGTGGTCCACCTAAAAAGAAAAATCCTAACAGTCAGCCTCACGGAGTTCGCTTAGTTTTCAGAAATGCGACCGTGCCGATGTTTTGTTTCCGAGAGCGATTGCTCGTAGAGATAGGGAAGAAGCTCGAAACGTGCATGAGCCGTGACCGGAGCATGATAGTTTCGAGAATGGAAATGGACCGAGGGAACCCCCGGCGTGCGCAAACTCGTCAGCGGATTCTGATCCAGACGTGACACAAGATCCTCATCACTTTCGATGATAACTGTCACCCCAAGATTCATCGCCATTTTTTGCAAATCCGGGGAAATGGAATTCGCTGAGGAAAGCGTTAGAAAAATTCCTGCAGTCGTTGCCATGATGAGAGAGATTAGAAAATCTGAATTCTGAAAACCGGGCGTCACTCTCAAAATCGAAGCTGGTCCCGAAAGGTAGCGAAAGACATTCGACTCAGGTTCCGACAACACCATTTAAAAGACATCAATCGTCAGTTGAAGGTCTCGATATTCTTCCATATCGAGATTCACAAAAGCGGAAGGCGTCTGTGCTTGCGCAGCGCGGTAGAGCAGTCGAAGTCGCTCGGCCAGAACGTCGCGGGTTTCATCGTAGGCCGTAAGATTGATCTGTGAAAAAATTGCGGAAAGCTTCACCGAAATATAAGTCGCCTGCTCCGAGGAAAGAACGTCCATATTTTGCTGCAGGCGATGCAGCGCTTCGTTTTCACTGAGAACAGCTTCACCCAAAACATTCAGGTTAATCTCCGCGTGTTGCGCTTGACGGAATGCCGTGTGAGCGGCCAGTGATTTTGGATCGGCAGGCATGAGCGAAGCGCAACTCGAACGGCGAATGAAGCGCGTCTTCGGCATGAGCCTGAGTGGCCTCATTCGGAAGACCCGGGTTGAGCATAGCTCACGACTCCTTGTCGAAACAAAGAAAAGCCTCTCTGACATCGCGCTGGATTGTGGCTACAGCGAGCAGTCCGCCTTCACGCGCCAGTTCAAATCCACCGTGGGAATTCCACCGGGAAAATATCGTGTCGAATTTGGCGGATGGTGGTGAGCACTAAAGCTCTCCCCGGTCCTGCTTGCCCTCATCAACACGATCTTCGTGATTTCGCGCCTTCACGGCATTTCTCCTACTCCAGCGCTCGACGATCATCTGGCGTTTTTTCTTTCTGAAAGAAAGCTCCTCGATCTCTTCATCAAGCCGGAGAAACCCTTCGTAGCGCGCGGAGTTGAGTTCCCCCGCTTCCACTGCCGCCGCGATGGCACAACCCTTGTCGCCCTGGTGCTTACAGTCGCGAAATTTGCATTGATTCGTAAGATCTTCGACATCGGCAAAGCTCTCCCGAAGAGTCTCTTCATCGGTCCACATTTGAACTTCTCGAATTCCCGGGTTATCGACCAACATTCCGCCATCAGGCAAGACGACGAGTTCGCGTGCAACCGTGGTGTGGCGCCCTTTCCCGGTCACCTCGTTCACTTCTCCGGTCCAGAGCCATTCCTCACCCAAAAGCTGATTAACCAAAGTCGACTTCCCGACACCACTCGATCCCACCATCGTGAGCGTCGTCCCGGGCGTGAGATAGGATTGGATCACTTCGAGCCCTTCCTTGCGGGTCGCGCTGGTGACATGGACTTCCGCATCACTCCAGAGAGCCTGAATTTCCTCACGGGCCTGCGCGTTCGTTTCCTCATCAAAGAGATCCGACTTGTTAACCAAGACGACACATTTGGCACCGCTGCGCGAAACGAGCGCAAAGTAGCGCTCCATCCGACGGACATTAAAATCAGCTCCTGCATCGGTCACCACCACGACCACATCGACGTTGGCAGCCATGACCTGTTCCTGGCTGCTTTTCCCCGGAGCCTTTCTCGAAAAACAAGTTTTGCGCGGAAGGCGGGCGCGAATGAGATGCTCATCATCCTCTCCCCCACCCAGTTCGAGCGCAACCCAATCACCCACTGCTGGCAAATCAGCGTCGCAAGTGGCCTCATGCCAGACCTTGCCGCCCACGACACAATCGATCTCTTCGCCGCCCTCCATAAGAGCCGAAAAATTGATCTTCGTCTCCGTTGTCAGCCTAGCCGGAACCCACTCTTCTTTGGACACCTTCTCAAAGGCCTCCTCGAAAAAGCCGTCCCATCCCAGATCACTTAGTTCCACGCCGTAGATTTCTACCCGAGGAGCTCGGGGAAAAAAAGTTTCATTTTTTTGATACCTGGATATCGCGGGCAATCTGCTCTTTCAGCGCGTCGATTCCCGAGAACTTCATTTCGTCGCGGATCTTCTCGCAAAACCCCACTTCCAGAAACCAGCCGTAAGCATCTGGGACGTCCTCGCTGAAAAGGTGCACTTCGAGCGAGCGCCTGTTTGAGTCATCCACTGTAGGTCGGACGCCGACATTGGCGACCCCTTTGACCCACTCCCCCTTACATCGTGCCTGAACGACGTAAACTCCATTGGGCGGGAGTTGTTCGTGCGGGACGGCTACATTGGCCGTCGGGAATCCGAGCTGGCGGCCCAACTGACGCCCCTGCTTCACTTCGCCGTAGACCGAATAGTATCGTCCCAGCAAGAATGCCGCAGTCGCCAGATCTTGGCTTTTAAGCGCTTCGCGAATCTTGGTGCTACTGATCCGCTCTCCATCTCGTAACACTGGTTCAACCCCCACCACTGGCACGGAACCCGCCCACGCGGTGAGTTTTTCAAGGTTTCCTGATCGCTCTTTTCCAAAAGCCCAATCGCTTCCCGCAGCCAAACGCTGCACTCCGGCAGCAAAAAGTTCGTCAGCAAAGCTCCGAGCCGGAAGAGCAGCAAAGTCTTTCGTGAACTCAACCACGCACAGAAAATCAACTCCCAAAGATTCTAAAATGAGCTCCTGATGGGCCAGGGAAGTCAGGATACGACGGGGCGCATGGTCCGGCGCAAGCACTTGGACCGGATGAGGATCAAAGGTGAGAACGCCCACCCGCCCACATCCACGAGCAGCATCAATGACCGCCTGATGACCGAGGTGCAATCCATCAAAGACACCAAGAGCCAAACCGAAATCACTCTCCGTCGTCGAAAGTTCCTGGAGTCCATGAAAGCACTGCATACCCAAATTCTAGGCAGAAAAAGCGCCTCCTAAAAGCCATCTCACTTTAGGCGACCTTTACGGCGAAGATAAGGGGGAATATCAAGATCTTCCCCTTTTTCAACATTGGGATCTCCACCGGAAAAACGACCTTTCGGCCCGCCTTCGAGCTCCAGCTCTCCTTGACCCGTTGACTTCTTTCCCACCGGCGCTTCGTAAAGTTCTTCTTCCGTGGATTTCGATTCGACCGCTGGTTCAAGCTGAACCAACTCTTCATCGATATCGGAAATTTCATCATCCTCCACAACCCGGAGTTTTGGGACCGCAAAATCTTTTTCAGGCTCAATCCCGGCCTCCTGCACCTCAAGCTCTTTCTCGGTCTCCACAACATTTTCTTCGATCTCATCCACCGTTTCAAAAACAGCCTCCATCTCCTCTTCCTCCAAAGATTCGATATCAAGCTCTAAGCCGCCCTCTCCCTCAATTTCCACTTCTTCGACGAACTCTTCCACCTTTTCCATTTTCGGTTCAGGGGCCACTTCTTTGACTTCCTCAACGAGGACAGGCTCCTCCACTTCGGGAAGGTCGGTAATCGAAACCATATTGAGTCGATCTTCCGGCAAGGCGCTGATAATCGTTACACTCAATGAATCTTTCATCGCCTTATCCGTAGCCGCGCCAAAGAGGACGTGGGCGTCTTCCGGAAGATGTTTCATGAGGCCTTCCATCAGAAGTTCGATTTCGAAAAGCGTCATGTCCTCGCCTCCGCAAATATGCACCAAGACAGTGGTGGCATCTGCCAAAAGGGATCCGCGATCCAGTAGCGGACTATTCAATGCCGACTTGAGCGCGCCTTGAGCCCGATTTTCGCCGCGTGCGAGGCCCGAGCCAAAGAGACAACGCGAACGAGTCGTCTTCAGCGCCGACATCAGCTCATCAAGGCCCACATTGATCAGTCCGGGACGAAGAACGAGGCGAGAAACTGCCGTAATGCTGTCGGAAATCATACGATCCGCAGCTGAAAAGGCTTCATGAACTCCCTGCTTAGGAAGGACCAGCTCGCCCATTCGTCCATTGTCAAAAGTCACTAAAGCGTTCGCCAGCACCGCAAGCTGATTGAGCGATTCTTCCGCTTGTTCGCGCCGACGGCGCCCCTCAAATCCAAAGGGCATGGTTGCAAACACCACCACAAAAGCACCAACCTCGCGCGCCAACCGAACCACAATCGGAGCAGCTCCCGAACCCGTTCCGCCACCAAGTCCCACGCAGATAAAGACGATTTGACGGTCACGCAAAGATTCACGGATCTCAGTTTCAGCCTCAAGAATAGAATTTTGGCCCAACTCAGGGTCACCTCCAGCACCAAGACCCTTCGTCAAATCGCGCCCTAATTGAATCTTCTCGCCCGCCACTGAACTGGCCAGCGTCCGCACATCGGTATTCAGCGCCAAAAGCTCTGCACCCTCAATCCCATCAAGGGCTACGCGATCCAACATATTGGCTCCGGCTCCTCCCAAGCCCACTATTTTGACAGCACTCTCAGGGATGGTCTGCTGGCGATCGCGTTCGAATTTTATCATAACAAGTTGAAATTTAAGATCTGTTTACCAATGTGAATTCTAAGATGCGAGAGAAAAAGCCAACAAAAAAACTTAGAGCATCGTTAAATAGGAGTAACTCTTCCTAAATTCTCGCTGGTCCCAGCACGTTTCACCTGCAAGAGTCCCACCAAAGACATTGTGTTTCCAGAGGACACCTCATCGTCATGCCTGATTCTGATCCATCACCGCAACTGACTCCCATTCCTAAGGAGCTCAAGAAACAGCTCGCTGAGTTTCAACGCCAGTTGTGGCGCACTAAGATAGTCGAAGCCATACTCGCAGGGTTCTTCGGCTTGATTATTTCCTTCTTGGTCGTCTTTGTCCTCGATCGCTTCATCGCCACCCCACCGCTTGCCCGCCTCGGCATTCTCATCGCGGGCACCTCGCTTTTCGCGATCTTCGCGCCGCTCATGATGCGCCGCTGGATCTATGGCCATCGCAAAGAAGGCCAGCTTGCCCGCCTCATTTCTAAAAAGTTCCCCAAACTCGGTGACCGGCTCCTCGGAGTCGTCGAACTTCAGGACCAAAAGGAATCCCACAAAACCCTCTCTCCCGAACTCCGGGCTGCTGCGATGGCACACGTCGCCCGCCAAGTCGGGAAAAAAGACATGGGTGAGGCCCTCCCGATTTGCCACTACAAGAAGCTCGGTCTGGGAGTGGCTCTGGGAGCTCTCTGCGTCATCCTGGGTTTCTCCTTCGCTCCCAAGGCCGGATCCAACGCGCTCAAGCGCTGGCTTCTTCCGCTCTCGGGCACCGAGCGCTACACGTTCACCCAGCTGGACCTCTCAGGACTACCTAATCCCTACACCGTCCCCTATGACGAGCCTTTCGTCATCATTGTCCCTCTCAAGGAAGAAACCGATGATCGCCCTGCAATCGCCACAGCGCGCTACGGCTTGCAGGACTGGCTCGAAACCGATTTGGGTGAAAAGGGCTACCGTTTCGAATTCCAAGGCCAACAAAGTAGCGACGTTCTCACACTTCGCGTCGGCGATGCTCTCCACCGCATCCGCATCGAACCCGAGATTCGTCCAGAACTCACCGCCCTTGACGCAAAGGTCACTCTTCCCGCCTACCTTCAACTCGAAACCAAGACCATCGACATCCGCTCCGGCACCCTGAGCGCGCTTGCCGGAAGCAAGATTGAACTCGAAGGAACCTTTTCCCGTGACCTCAAAAGTGCCACCGGAACCGTCTCAGCTCTTCCTCCCGATGACGAAATCGTCAGCACCTTTGAGGAAGCTTCAAAAACAGAAACCGAACAGCCTGCTCCCCTTCCCGATCCGACCCCACTGGAACTCACCATTTTCGAAGACCGAATCACCTCGTCCCCGATCGAGCTGGGCGAATTCCGTGTCGAAATCCCCCTTCAATGGACCGACGTCAAGGGCCTCGAATCTTCCACAAGCTTCAACCTCAAGATCCAGACCGCCCACGATCAAGCGCCTCTTGTTTACACCCAAGGCATCGAGCGACAGATCGTCATCCTCGCCGGAGAAACCCTCGAATTCGAGGTGTTGACCGAGGACGATTACGGCATCCAAGAGATCGGACTGATGTGGCAAGGTGAATTCACCAAGCCTACCGACGAGTCCCCCGCCTCCGGGGAACTCCTTCTGAAGCAGGGTTCTCCCAGCAACTCGCGTCTTTCCGAGCTCGCCATCTTTTCTCCCAAGACCCACGGAATCGTCCCGCAAAAGTTGACCCTCGTTGGCTATGCGCAGGATTTCAAACCAGAGCGGGAACGGAGTCTTTCCGAGCCCATCATCATCTACATCCTCACCGAAGACGAACACGCCCAGCTCCTCAAGCAGCGATTCGACCGCCTCATCGGCGAACTCGAGGACGCCGCCCGCCGTGAGCAAAACAACCTCGATACCAACGAGCGTCTCGACCAGCTGAACAAGCCCGAAGATCTCCAAAATGAGGAGAACAAAGAAAAGCTCGCCCAGCAGGAAGACGCCGAGGATCAAAATGCCGAGAAGATGGAAGAGATCACCAAGAAGATGGAAGAACTCTTCAAAGACGCCGCCCGTAACAAATCGATCGAAAAGGAGACCATGAAAAAAATGGCCGACTCGCTCCAAAACATGAAGGAGCTGGCCAAGCAGGATCTCCCTGAGATCGAGAAGAAGCTCAACGAATCCCAAGACAACAAGTCCACCCCTGAAAAAGCCAAGAAGGATCTCCAGGAAGCAATCGAGAAACAAAAGGAAGCGCTTAAAAAGATGCAGGAGACCATCAAGAAGGCCAACGAGGCCAACAACAACTTCGAAGCCTCCACCTTCATCAATCGACTCAAGCGCGCCGCCTCCGACGAAGACGGAATTTCCAACAAACTCGTCTCCTCAATGACGGGTCAGAATTCCGAGAGCAAAAAGGCCGCCACGCCCCTTCTCGGAGCCGCTGCCGAATCAGACACCTTCGATCCCGTTTTCCGACGCATGATTGAAATGCTAGGCACCCAGCAACGCCGCACCGGAAGCGACGTGAACTGGATTCAAGAAGACCTCGCCAATTTCTACGCGCGCACTCAAAAAGAAATCCATAAGGAAATCGTGGACGACATGAAGAAGTCCGAGATCAGCTTGAAGCTTGAAGGTCTCCAAACCCGGATTAGCAAGAATCGGAGTTTTACCGCCGCTCTTGAAGCCAAGAAGTGGGGAGCGCAACTCCGCGAATGGGCTAAGAAACTCGAAGGCACCCCGCCCGATGCCGCTGGTGGTGATGGCGGCGGCGAAGGAGGAGCCAACCCCGAGGAGAAAGATTTCGAATTCATGCTCAAAGTGATGCGCATGGTGCAAGCCGAGCAAGATATCCGCTCCCGCACCCGTTCTCTAGAACAGCTCATGCGCTCCGTCGAACTTCGCAAAGCCGGACAAAATTAAGAAAACCTCAAACCAAAAACAGTAGATGAAAAAAACGATACTTACCTCCCTGCTCGGGCTCGGGCTTATGGCCCCCTCCGGAGCTGAGGAGAGCAAAAAGCCAACCGAAGCCGCAAAGGCGGAGGCCGCCGTCAAGCACGATAAAGGCACCCAGAAGCTCGCCGATGACCAGGACACTGTTTCCGCAGACGTTCAGGAACTCATCGACGAGCAGACCAATGCCAAAGTCATCGATCTTCTCTCCCAAGTGGAGACGCTCATGGCGGAGACCACAGACCGTCTCGACGAGAAAAACACCGGCGGCGAGACCATCGCCATCCAGACCGAGATCATCGAGAAGATCTACGAAGCGGCCAAAGAAAAGAGCCAATGACAAAGCAGCAGTAGTTGACCGAATAGTCAACAGAGCATGGGTGCCATGCTCCAAATGATGCAAGAAATGATGGGTAAAGGCGATAAGCCCGGAGAAAAGCCAGGTCAAAAACCTGGCGACAAGCCAGGCCAAGGCCAAACGGCGGAATCCGACGCAGCCAACACCGCCAATGGTGGACCATCGAAGGGAATCACTGCCGAACGCCGTGTCCCCAAAGCCGCAGGGCGCTCCGGTGCCGGACTCCCTCCCGAATTCCAAAAGGCGCTCGACGCCTACAACAAATCCACTCCTAAAAAGTAAGCCCTCCTTCCATGCGCTTCCTCCCATCCGCACTCCTCTTTACTTTAGCATTGCCCCTCTTCGGGCAATCGGTTCCTCGTCGTGAAGAGGACCCGATCCCAGCTAAAGTGGAGAACATCTACACCCGCGGATTACGCTACCTCTCACAGTCTCAGAATACCGAGGGAGCGTGGGATGACAGTCAGGGAAAAGAGCCCGGAGTCGTGGGCCTCTGCATCATGGCCTTCCTGGCCCATGGAGAGGACCCGAATCACGGACCTTACGCCGAGAATATCCAAAAAGGAATCTCCTTCATTCTCGAGCAACAAAGCAAAACCAACGGCTACATTGGCACTAGCATGTATAGCCACGGCTTTGCCACTCTCGCTCTCGCCGAGAGCTATGGCATGTTCCGAGACAATCGCATCGCTCCTGCTCTGAAACAGGCCGTCGATCTGATCCTCTCGTCGCAAAAACGAAACTCACGAGGAGCCTGGCGCTACTCACCCGAGAGCACCGACGCCGACTCAACCGTTTCCGGCTGCCAAATCGTCGCCCTCTATGCCGCCCGCAATGCCGGAATCCCGGTCCCTGAAGAAGCCTTTACCAAAGGCCTCAAATACATGGCCAAATGTCGCGGAGGCGATGGTGGATACGGCTACACTTCCGGCATGGGAGACAAGCCCACCCTCACCGCCATTGGCCTTCTCACTCAAGCTCTCGCCAAGCAGCACGACACCCGCAGCTTTAAGGCCAGCACCAAGTATCTCAGTAAAAAGCTCAACTACCGCGAGAAGTATTACCCCTACTACTTCGAGTATTACATGTCCCAAGCCCTCTTCCACGCCGATGAAAAATCTTGGAACGATTGGAACGCCAAGAACATCGCTTATATGTCCGTTCTCCAGGGGCCCGACGGCTCCTTCCCGGGCAACAAAGGAAAAGCATTTTCGACCTCCGGCGCTCTCCTCTCTCTCGCTCTCAACTACCGCTTCCTCCCGATCTACGAAAAATGAATCTGCGCCTCCTCACCCTTACCGCGCTTCTCGGAGGCTTGTCTTTGCAGTCCGTATACTCCCAGCGCCCCTTACAGTTCCAAAACGTCAATAACTTTCCGATACCAAACCAAGCAGGCGACGACGAGATCCTCGACCGCCCCGAGTCCGACCCCTCAGGCACTGACCTCCTTCGCTTTACCAACGGCGACATCATGCACGGCAATTTCGCCGGCTTAAAAGGCGGCATCCTTTGGAATCGGCCCGACATCGACGAGCCCATACGCTTTGAGCTCAAGAACCTCCGCCAAGTCGTCTTCGATGGTGGAAATAACTCTCCCGCTCAACCCAAATCTCCCTTCGTCTCGCTCGTCAATGGCGACGAGATCCCAGGGAAAATCATCTCCCTCGATGAAAAAGCACTTGTGATCGACAGCCCCCTCACGGGTCAGATCACCATCCCACGCGACCAACTCAAGACTCTCAATCCCAATCCCTTCGGCGGTCAACTCCACTATGCCGGCCCCTTCAGCAGTGACCAATGGGTCATGATCGATGCCGAAACAGAAGAAGTCACAGAACCCGAGGAAAAGGAGGCTGAAGAAAAGAAAAAAGAGGACGAAGAGAAACCCAAACAGAATCCTTCATGGCTCTATTCAGGGGCCTCCCTCTACTCCACCAACACCCGTGCGGTCGCCCTCGATGGGAAGCTCCCTGATGTGGGCCGCCTTCGATTTAAAATCGCATGGCGCAATGGCTTTTCCTCCACTGTCGCCTTCCACGCAGATTTCAAGCGCCCCCTTCCCAGGAAAGAAGTAGCTCTTGAGCCCGAAATCGACGCCGATGCCGGAAAAGCCGAGGACCAGCCCATCGTTCCTGAGGAAGCAAAGGAACCCGAACCACTCAAATACCAGCACCTTTTTGACCTCAAAAAGGGCAACGCCTTCCAGTCATTAGAGTGGCTTCCGGCCAATACTAGCTCCGGCCATCCCCAAACCTACGGCAGTTCCTACGTCTTTAACTTTTCCTCTTCCTACGTCAATCTCTGGCGCTGCAGCTTTGACGAAGATGGGAAACCCTCCACTAAAAGCCTTCGAAACCAACGTCTTCCCGTTAATCTAGGACAAAGTGGAGAAGCGGAATTTGATCTTCGTTTTGACCGGACCAAGAACGCCATTTATCTTTACGTGAATGGCCTGTATGCCTCCCAGTGGAATGATTTAGATGGCTATGTTGCCCCCGGTGATGGCCTCGCCTTTGCCGGAAATGGAAATTCTCGCATCAGGGTATCCGATATCCTCATCACTTCCTGGAGCGGCACTCCTGACGGAGCCCGCTCTTTAGAGCACGAAGATCGCGACATCGTCCTCCTCACCAATGGAACTGATCGATTCTCCGGCCAGATAACCAGCATCGCCGATGGCAAGGCCACGCTCAAAGGGCCCTACGCAGACCTCACGCTCCCTCTTGAGGAACTCTCAGAAATTCACTTCCAACGATCCGGACTTGCTGATCTTCAAAAAATTAAATGGCCGGACGACACCGGAATCCTCCTCTTCAATCCTATCGGCCGCATCTCGCTCGTTCCCACTTCTTCTGACGAAAACCACCTCTCCGGCAAGTCCCCCGTTCTGGGTGACCTCAAGGTGAAACTCGATTCTGCGGCGCTCCTTCAATTCGCCGAAACCCCCGATGTCCTTAGCGATTGGGTCACCGATTTTTAAGCCATGCGTGCTCCCTTCCTTCTTTCCGCTCTCGCCTGCTTCGCCTTCCAAAGCGCATTTGCAAACGATCTCATCATTCTCAAAAATGGAGACCGTTTTTCGGGAACCATCGTCGGGCTCTCCAGCGGCCTTGTTCAAATCCAGAGTCCTCACAGTGATCAACCGTTGAGCATCGTCAGCGACGAGCTTGAAAACTTGAGTTTCGAGGAAGTCGAGACAATCGAGGCCCCTGCTCACTCCCACCAGGTTAATCTTCGCAATGGTAATGTCATTCCGGGAGAAGTTACTGGCCTTGATGCTCAAAATCTTCAGTTCAAAACTTGGTTCGCAGGACCACTCAGTATTCCCCGTAGCCAGATTAAATCGGTATTCTACGGAGTCACCCCACAGCGCCTCCTCTACCAAGGACCCGACAACCTGGAAGAATGGGATCCCGATGAGGCCTGGGAATTTCGAGATGGGTCCCTTACATCCAATAGCCAAAGCAGCATCGCGCAGAACCTCGATCTCCCCGACCGCTTCATCCTCCGCTTCCACCTCAGCTGGCCAAACTCACCCAGTATCCGTATTCATTTCTGCACCGATGCCGACGAAGGAAAAGAGAATCACGATGGCTACTCCCTCTACTTTTCCAGCCGTGGCGCCACTCTTCAACGCGCTCTTCCTCCGAGCACCGATGAGGACAAACCCCAGATCCAAATTCTGGGAGGATCGTCCAAAAGCACAAGCGATTTTAAGGGACGCCAAACCACCGTCGAACTCCGGGTTGATCGCATCACCCGGCGCATCATGCTCTATCTCGATGGCGAACTGCAGGGCAATTTCCTCGATCCTAATCCCGCCCCCGCAGGAAAGAAGGTAATCTTCGAAAGCCAGTCTTCGGTGCGAGGACAAATCACCCTAAGCGAGATCAAACTTCATGAATGGGATGCCGTGACGCAGCGACTCCGCGTAGAACCACGTCAGGACGAAGAGAGCGACACTCTCACCACAGACGAAGGTGACCGCTACTCCGGTCAAATCCTGGAACGCTTCGAATCTGGAGAGAACAGCTCCTTCAAAGTAAAGAGTCCCCTCCTCGAGCAAATCGTGACCATCCCAGAAAAGTGCTCGGCCATCCTCTACTTTGCCGAAGGAACTCTCCCCAAGGATTCCAAGTCATCCTACAAGCTCTCACTCGCTTCCGGAGGTGAAATCGACCTTTCCGAAATCCAACTCACCAAAAAATCGCTCACCGGAAAACACCCTTGGCTCGGAAAGCTCACGATTGACAGACAGGTCGTGGAAAAAATTAGTCGCATCAACGAAGAAAAGAAAACCGTAAGCGAAGAAGCGCCCAAAGCCGATGATCCGAAAGCGCTTAAAGGCGCCCAACAACTCCGCCTCCAGATCGAAGCGAACTAACCTTGCAACCCATGAGATCACTTTTCCTCTTCCTCACTCTTCCGCTTGCACTTGCGGCCAACGAGACCCTTTCTCGTCTCACCTTTCTCGACCAGACCGTCATCTCGGGAACCGTCACCCACATTGACCCCGAGAAAGGGATCCTCAAGATGACCTCTCCCTTCCTCAAGGGTGAAGCAGTTCTCAAGATGGACGAGCTTCTGGATATTCAGCTCAACAAAGATGCCGATATCCCCGAATCCGATCATCACGCACTCGCCACCGTCGAGCACCATTATGACAATCCCTTTGAAGACACCATCCGGGGATCACTCATCGGCGTCGATGACCAATCAGTTACTCTCCACACTTGGTATGCCGGAAAATTGAGGCTCGACCGTTTCATGGTAAAGGCACTCGATATCTATGCCAACTCTCCCAGCCTCTACCACGGCCCAAATGGCTTGGATGGCTGGGTCTCAAGCGGCCGCCAGCTGAAGAATGATTGGTCCTTCAAAAAAAGAGCACTCGTTTCCAAAACAAATAACTCGATCGCCCGGGAGGTTGAAATGTCGGAACGAAGCAAATTTTCCTTCCGGGCCCACTGGCAGGACGATGCTTACTTCCGCGCCACGTTCCTCTCGACCAGTGGAAAAAGCCGCCACCCCAGCTCCGGATACTCCCTCCAGGTCAATCGCACCTACTTGAACCTGAGCCGAAACGGGCAGAACAACCTGATGCATCAAAGTGCGCCTCAACTCAGGGAACAGACGAATGCCCTCTTTGAATTCTATATCGACCGGCGCCCTGAAGGAAAAAACGCAATCTACATTGATGGAAAAAAGTTCCACGAATGGGACGGAGTCGATGACACCGCAATGAAGGGGAAATGGATTCTCTTTAGCCCCCAGACCTCCAACAAAGCAATCAAGATTTCGGACATCATCGTCAGCCTTTGGGATGGCCGCCTTCCGATCATCACCGATGCAGAGAACCCCGATGCCACTGGACTCTTTGAAGGAATGGAGGGACAGCGCATCGACCTCGCAAATGGCGACTCTCTCTTGGGGAAAATCATGGGCGTCAATGAAGGCGCGACTAAAGTGAAGACCAGCCTTGGTGACGTCATCATTCCCGTCAACCGCCTCCGTTCGTTCCAACTCCACGAATCGGAGGAAACCCTCAAAGAACCCCGAATGTATAAAGAAGATGTGCGCGCTTGGTTCACTGAGGGCGGCTTTGTCACCCTCAAAATCGCCCGCCTTGACGACAAAAAAATCGCCGGCTATTCTCAGGTCTTCGGTGATGCTGAATTCGACCTTACTGCCTTCTCTCGGATCGAGTTCAACATCTGGGATAACGACCTAAACGAAGAGCGCGACGGCGGAGGAGACGACGATTGGTAGGAAAGCCAGATGAACTTTCTTTCCTCGTCCTTCTCCTTCCAAATATAAAAGCGAGGCCCTACGGGACCTCGCTTTGAAAATTTCGTTGCTTGCTAAGTTAAACTCTCCGGCGACGCGACGCACCGAACATCAGCGCTGTTCCTAACAAGAGAGCTGAACTTGGCTCAGGCACCAGTGCCCAACTCGAAGGAGCGGCCAGCTGCGAAGGAGGTTGATCAGCTGCCGTGTATAAGGTTCCAGCGAGAGAATCCGCACCCAAGGCATTGACTCCCCCATTAAAGTAAGACGCATTTTGAAACTGAGCCATGTCAGGTGACCCCGGTTCGATCGATTCGTCGAGACCGGCAAGATCCGCTGCCACAACGCCGAATCCAGTATCATTTCCTCCCGCAATCGCAGCGGCATTAGCAGCCAACGTGAAATTATTGGTAAGAGTGACCGCGCCGTTGGTCGCAGTCAAAGTGATCACATCAGTGGCCGTCGAAATATCAGCATCCAGACGAATGGAGATCACCGAGTTCGCGAAACCCGAAATATCCAAAGTCATGATTCCATCACCAGTCGGTGAAGAAGCAGCGTAGCCACCTTGGTCGTAATAGTAGACGAGGCTGTTGTCGACCAAAGCCAGAGCACTACCAAGGCCATCGCCTCCCGCTTCGAAAATGATGCGATTCGGATTGGAAGGAAGAGTTCCCACAACCAAACCGACGTCCAGAGTCCAGTCATTGACTCCGGTCACCGGATCATCAGTCCGTGGTCCAGGAGTGAGCGTGATGACCGCAGCCGAGGCTGGAACGAGAGCCAGAGCCGAAAGGGTTAATAGATTGGGAATATTCATATAACGCCCTGATAGTTAGAAGTTTTCTCTCGTCGAGTCAACCCCCCATATCCCCCTCCTTAGCGAGACTGAAAGATTTCACTCACGAGAGCCTCGACTACCAGAGTCCGAAGCCCTCCGCCTCCTGACTCGACCTTCGCTTGGATGTCTCGCATGGCAAACTGATCCACGGCTTCCATGTGCCGTCCGGTGGCGTGAGCCAGCAGCGTCGAAATCAAATGTCGCTGGAAAACCTCCGCTCTCGTCGACACCAACACCTCCTTCAAGCCCTCGAAGCCGTCGAATTTCTCGCCCGATGGCATCTCCCCCGTCGCATCGACCTTGAGAGCTTTCGCCTTCTTGTTCGCCTTGGGATAACGATCCCGCCACTTGCCCAATTCATCAAACATCTCCAACCCAAATCCGGGCGGATCGATCTTCCGATGACACTCCGCGCACGTTTTTGAGGCCAAATGCTTTGCCAAGCGCTCCCGCAAAGTCTTCGCGCCCCGTACATCGGGCTCAATCTCCGGCACCTCATCAGGCGGCGGAGGCGGGACGACTCCCAAGATATTCTCGGAAACAAAAACCCCGCGCGTCACCGGCGACGTCTCCACCCCATTCGAACTCACCGTCAGTACCGCCGCCATTCCCAAAACTCCCCCTCTACTACTCCCATCCGGCAGCTTCACCCTCCGAAACCCATCCTTCAACCGAAGAGTCTTCCCTTCGACCAAGCCATAGTGCTTCGCCAAGTATTTATCCACGAAGGTGTAATCTGCATCGAGCAACTCCAGCACCGGCCCATTCTCTTTCAGCAAGGACCCAAAGAAATGCCGCACCTCCTCCTTCATCGAAGCCGGCCAATTTTCCGCATAATAGCGCCGCGCCCGCTCCCTCGGTGGAGGCATCCCTCCCAAGTCCCGCAAATTCAGCCAGCCATCTAAAAAGCTCTCCACAAACCCTGCCACCCGCTCATCTCCCAACATCCGCTCCACCTGCCCACGCAGTACCTCTGGCTCATTCAAACGTCCCTCTTCCGCCAACTTCAACAACTCCTCATCCGGCGGCCCCGCCCAAAGCGCATAAGAAAGCCGCGCCGCCAAATCGTAGGGCTTCAGCTCCGGTTTCTCCTCCGGCGTGATCTCACTCAGGTAAAAAAACGAGGGCGAACAAAGCACCATCTTCACCACATCAAGCGCCGCCTGCCGTGCCTTCGCGCCCTCCTTCAATCTCTTCCCGTAAAAACTCTCCAACCGCTTCCGATCCTCCTCATCAAGCGGCCTCCGAAAGGCTCGCTCCGCAAATCGTTCCAACTGCTCCAGCGCCTTCTTCTCCTGAAATCCACCCTCTCCAAAAACCGCCTTCTCTTCCAAACTTCCACCGTCTTCAGCCAGCGGACCAAGCACCTTAATCTCGGAAATCCGAAGATGCGGAAGCTTGCCCTCCCGTAAAAGCGTCGCTCGACTGACATCCTTGCTGGGATTCTTAAACTCATGCTTGTAGCGCTTGTTCACCTCAATCACCGATCGCCTCGACTCAAAGGGACCATTCGGAAAAATGAAACGCGGTGTCTGTCCCTTTTCCAACCACACCCGAAACTTCACCCACTCCGGCTTCTCATCCGACACCACCGATTTCGCCAGCACCGGTTCAATCCGCTGTGGATAATGAATGTGTCCCTTCGTGGCATCCCCCGGCACCACTCCCAAAATAAAAGGCTCGCTAAAATCGATTCCGAAAATTTTAGGATCGTAATGCGTGTCCCGATGCATCGCCTGCACCAGCACCTCTAAATCATAGAGCCCTGACACCGGAACTCCCTCCAAAAAGTCCTCGATATGCCCATAGCTTCCCTGCCGCGTGTCCGTATCCGGCTGCTCGTAGATACAGAGAAATTTGTATTTAAAAACAGCCCGATGACTCCCCGCTAGTTCCTCATACTGCTTAAAGTTCTCGGTAAAATGCCAGCTCTTCACTTCCATCTCCGGCTTCCCGAGTCGATTCTCCACGAGCCGCTGCGCCGACTGGAAATACTGATCTAAGAGAAAGCCCGAAGTCACGAGACTCTCCCCCACCGTATCGAGATGGTGGCTCGTCTTCTCCTTCGGAAAATCAAGCGTCAGTCCAAGCGTGTCCACCCGACGGCCAAACAAAACCTCCATGGTATTCTCATACTCCCGATCCGAGAGCCGCCGCATCACCGTCTTACCGCCGTTGCTTTTAAAACGACTCCGCGCAGCCGCCACCTCCCCCTGCAACGCCCGAATCACCGCCAATCTCTCTTCGTCCTTAGGCTGTTCCTCTTTCTTCGGCGGCATTTCCTTGAGCGTTATCTGATCGATGATCTCCTGCGCCATGATCAAGTCATGCAGACTCGTCAGCGGAAGATTAAGACTTTCAAACTCCCGCTCCCCCTTCTCCGTGGCCGAATCGTGACACTCGTAACAATGGTAGTCCAAGAAATCGACAATCACCTCATGGGAGCCCGGCTCTTTCGCCTGCCCAAATCCGCAGCCCAGAGCCACCCCCAACAAAAAAGAGGCGATCCTCATATTCCGCTTAGGAAAAATTCCCCGTGCTATTTCCAAAGGACTCAGTCTCCACCCCCATACGCTGGGCGAGATCGACGAATAAATTACAAAGCGGCACCTTTTTAATCCCCTGCGATTCCGCCTTCTTAAACTCGCCATGACGATACCCACCGCCCGCAAGTAAGACCGGAAGATCCGAGTTCTTGTGCGAGTTCGCATCGCCAATCCCGCTTCCAAAAAGAACGGAAGTCGAATCCAACAAAGTTCCCTCCCCATCCTGCACCGAGGAAAGTTTGTTCAGAAATTTCCCAAAGTTCCCGATCTGATAAGCCTCCAGCGCAAGCAAATGGCCCACCGCCTCCGCATCATTCCCGTGATGAGACAAACCGTGATACGATTTCTCAATCCCAAGATGCTGCGGCAAAAAGGAGCCGCCAATCTCGAGCGTCGCAACCCGCGTCGAGTCCGTCTGCAGCGCCAGCGCGATCAGCTCATAAAGCATCGGTAAATCTTCCACCGTATTGGCATTCGCCGGCTTTGCAAAAGGAGCATCAGGCTTCGGCTGATCCGTCCACTGGCGTCGCAGCTCAAGCCGCTTTTCAACGTCACGAATCGAAGTGAAATATTCGTCTAACTTCTCCTGATCCTCGAGATTCACCTTCTTCGCCAGACCCTTCGCCTCCTCATTGATGGCATCCAAAATCGATCCCTGAAGTCCATTCTCCTCCACCATCTCACGACGCCGCTTCGGCGAATCACTCGCGAACAAGCGATCAAAAAGTTCCGCCGGACTCGTAATCGGCGGGACCCGCACTCCGGAGCGCGTCCACGAGAGCTGACACCCACCATGAATCCCGCCTTCCGAGCCCACCGTTAAGGAGGGAAAGCGCGTCTGGCTCCCAATCTCCTCCGCGAGATATTGATCGATCGTGACATTGCCATCCTCCCGATCTTTCGCTTCCGAGTTCAGCACCCCTGATAAAAATGAATGCACGGCAAAGTGCCCCCCCTTAATCCCGTGATCCAAGCCCCGGTACACCGTCATCTGGTCACGCATCGCCTCAAGCGGCTTGAGCAACCTCGTCGATTCATACCCTTTCCCCACCGTTTCCGGAAAAAGACTCTTCGTCTGAAAACCCAATAAATTTCCCACCCCCACAAAGCGCTTCGCCTCAATCCCCGCTCCCCGCGTCGCCTGCACCGTCGCCAGCGACCCAGCCGTCTTCGCCATCAAAGAAGTGAGTCCAGGAAGCGCCAAGGTCGCACCAGCAGCCCTCAGCAAAAAGCGACGGCGATTGAGTTTAGATTTCATCAGGAAGAGATTGAGTTTCGCCTCAAAGGGTCAAACTGCAAGCAGCAGTATGAATTACGCACTCCAGCCGCCAAGACTTTCATTTGGCTGGGCGCCGTCATTAAGTTAGAGGCCTTCAATACGGTAATCAAAGAGCGCCCGCCAGCTGAGTCCCATAAATGAACCTTACCCTAGCTGCGTCATCTGCCTCACCATTCCCCTTCTCGGAGATCAGGTTCCCAGCCCCATTGGGGCAGCATAACTCAGCCCAGCGGTAAGCGGGGGACGAGGGCAGCCTTGAGTTTCATCGCTAGAAAGGAATAGCGCGAGCCTTTGATCTCGATTCGGAAACGGAGGACCCGAGGGGGTGCCTCTCCAGTATCGCAGCAGAAGAAGCGGGCTGCGGGAATACGGCACTCGCTTCAACATCAAAGGCTTGCCCCCGATCTTCACGAAGCCAATTCTCAGAACTTAGACTAGGGCTGAGTTATGCCAACCCTTTGGGCTTTTGAGAAACAAAGTGAGGCTCGAGCTTAAATCTCATGGAACAAAAGGTCCTTAGCTTAACGCTTTCGCCTGAAAGCTAGACAAATGATCTCTAGGCCGGAAAGGATAATACTCGACGGTTCAGGAACCAGAGAAGTTTCAATACCAATCCCCGAATTAGTTTCGTAAGCCCACCCGTGAATTAAGCCACCTGCACTAAATCGGCCAAATTCTATATCGAAGTTGCCATAGTGCACTCCATCTGCAGCTTCAAACTCGACAGCAAGAAGTGCACGGATTCCACCCAAATTCTCGTTATAGAATAAACCCTCGCAGCCAATGGAAACGCAAAGCGCCAATATTGCTGAGTCAATCCCTGTTGAGAGCCAAGTGAATCCGCCCTCTGGGAGAAGTCGAATCTGAACTCCTTCAGAAAGAGGTAACGCACTCCCTCCTAGGTTTGGGAAAACTTCAGAAACCCGAGATAGTGATTATCTCCTAAATTCTAAAAAGCAGTTCCCTGCTGGGGTGAACCGCCAAAGACAAAGTCATCAGTTCCATTCCTATCCAAATCGAATAATACCTGAGGGCTTTCTTCGGTGACCGTAAATATGGGCTCAGAGGGAATATTAAGAACTACTGTTGCTGATGCCCGCGAAGCAATCACCACGAAAATAGATAATTCTAGTTTCATACCCAAGGATTCTTCTGTGACGATCAGATAATCCCCTTCACCAATTTTCCATGAACATCCGTAAGGCGGAAATCGCGGCCCTGGAAGCGGTAGGTGAGCTTCTTGTGATCGATGCCCAGCTGATGGAGAATGGTGGCGTGGAGATCGTGAACGTGGACGATGTCTTTCACGGCGTGGTAGCCGAAGTCGTCGGTTTCGCCGTAGCTGATTCCCGGTTTGATTCCGCCTCCGGCGAGCCAGCCTGAGAAGCCCTTGATATGGTGATCGCGGCCCGAGCCTTGGGCCATGGGGGTGCGTCCGAACTCACCGGCCCAGATGACCATGGTGTCTTCGAGCATGCCCCGCTGTTTGAGATCTTTCACCAGTGCGGCCGATCCTTGGTCCACAAATTTGGCTGTCTGCTCCATTCCTTTTTTTAATCCACCGTGGTGATCCCAGCCGCGATGGTAGCACTGGATAAAACGAACGCCCCGCTCCGCCATGCGGCGGGCCATGAGGCAGTTTGCCGCGAAAGAACCATCGGCGCCCTCCGTGCCATACATGTCGAGGATGTGCTTGGGCTCATCTGAAAAATCGACCAACTCGGGCACGCTCGTCTGCATGCGGAAGGCCATTTCATATTGATTGATCTTGGTGGCGATCTCCGGGTCATCGAGCGCTTCATCCCCAAGGGCATTCATGCGCTGGGAGGCCCGAATGACATCTTCTTGTCCTGCGTCGGAGAGGCCCTTAGGACGACTGATATAATGCACCGGATCTCCCGACGACTGAAACTCAACCCCTTGAAAACGGCCGGGAAGAAAACCATTATTCCACTGACGCGCCGCGATCGGTTGCCCCTGACCTCCGCCCGCGGACGTGAGGACGACAAAGCCGGGGAGATTCTCCGTTTCACTCCCCAAGCCGTAGGTGAGCCATGAGCCCATGCTGGGGCGACCAGGAATGATCGACCCGGTGTTCATGAAGGTGTGCGCCGGGTCGTGGTTGATCTGTTCGGTGTTGAGGGATTTGACGACGCAGATGTCATCGGCGATCTCGCCGATCTTCGGAAAGACATCGCTGATCATCTGCCCGCTTTTTCCATGACGAGAAAAGTTGTGCTGGGGACCGAAGCATTTCAGCTGGTTCGCTTGGCTCTGAAGCTGGGCAATTTGCTGCCCCTCGGTGATCGACTTCGGCATCGGCTTGCCGTTCATCTCAGCAAGCTTCGGTTTGTAGTCGAACGATTCGAGATGCGAGGGACCTCCGGCCATGTAGAGCCAGATCACGCGCTTGCATTTCGCCGGGATATGAATGGGCAAGGCATTCCTGGCCCCTTCGGAGCCGAGGGAATTTTGATTCAGAAGTGAAGCCAGCGCCAGTGTGCCAATCCCCTTGGTGTTTCGCTTGAGGAAATGGCGGCGTGTTTGGTCGAGAAGAAATCGTTGGTAGTCCATGGCTCTAGTAGCGGGCGATCATTTCGTGGAGATTGAAGAGGACGCGGGAGAGCGACATCCAGGTGGCTGATTCAATGGGATCTTTCGCGCTCACGGGAGAGTCGCCATTCTTGAGATATTCGGCGGCCGCCGCGGGATCTTTTTCGAAACGGGCCCGCTGTTTCTCGTAAAGTATCTTCATCTCGCTGGATTCGTTCTCGTTCGGCTTACGGGACACCGTTTCTTGAAAGGCCCACGTGAGACGGCTTTGGAAATCCTCTCCTCCTTCAGCAAGGATACGCTCGGAAAAGACGCGGGCCGCTTCCAGGAAAGTGGGATCATTGAGCAGAACAAGCGCTTGCAGCGGCGTATTCGAGCTAGGTCGGTCCGCCGCGCATTCCTCACGCGAGGGAGCATCGAATGACTTCATCATGGGATGCAGGAAAGTGCGCTGCCAGTGGGTGTAGACGCCACGGCGATACTGATCGTTTCCTTTCGATGCCTGATAATTCCGACGCGGGAAATTGAGATGCTGATAGTATTTCTCTGGCTGGTAAGGACGTACGCTTCGTCCTCCGACATCACGAACCAAGAGATCGCTGATCGAAAGCGCCGAGTCGCGGACGAGTTCGGCATCGAGTCGGAAACGAGCCTGTCGTGCGAAAAACTGATTGTAAGGATCCACTTCGCGAAGCTCGGAACGCGGGTGCGAGCTCTGTTTGTAAGTCTCCGAGTTCACCATCGTCCGCACGAGTTTCTTGATGTCCCATCCGCTCTCGACGAACTCCAACGCAAGCCAGTCAAGGAGTTCGGGGTGCATCGGCCAGTCGCCCTGGTTGCCCAGGTCGTCAAGATTCCCCGAGATTCCAGAGCCGTAAAATTGCTTCCACAAGCGATTGGCAAAGGTGCGCGCCGTGAGCGGGTTCTCCGGGGAGGTAATCCAGTTCGCCAAGTCCAGGCGGGTCAGGCGTTCCTTTCCCTCTGGCAGATTAATCTTTCCCAGAAATTCGGGAATCGCAGGGAGTACGATCTCGCCAGAATCGTCCATCCAGTTGCCACGAGCAAGAACCCGAACGGTGCGCGGCTTGACCGCTTTGGAAATGACCATGCTGAGCGCTGCCCCGTGGACCTTCTTCTTTTCATCTTCGAGCTCCTTAAGAACGGCACGTTCGGGATGTTCTTTGGGAGCATCCTTGGGAATGCGGGCCTTGCTTTCAGGAATCGCTTTGTCCAACTCCGCGATGCGCGCCTTTTCCTCATCGGTGTAGAGAACAATCTGAGGAGGTCGCGCGCGCGCGCTGTAGACCCCCTTTTCTTCGAGATCCGCAAAGAAAGCCGCCATGGTGTAAAAATCCTTCGTCAAATAGGGATCAAATTTGTGATCGTGGCACTCCGCACAGCCGAGGGTCGAGCCGAGCCAGACGGAGGACGTGGTGCGGACCCGGTCGCCGGCGTACTTCGCAAGGTATTCCTTGGCCTGTGCTCCACCCTCTTCTGAGGTCATGTTGAGCCGGTTGTATCCCGATGCGATGAGCTGCTCCTCCGTGGGGTTGGGGAGAAGATCTCCTGCGATCTGCTCGCGCGTGAATTCCTCGAAGGACTTGTTCGCGTTGAAGGAATTAATGACGTAGTCGCGGTAGGGTGAAACTGTCACCAGTTGGTCGCCGTGGTAGCCCACCGAGTCGGCATAGCGGACAAGGTCGAGCCAAGGGATGGCCATCTTTTCTCCATAATGGGGCGACGCCAGGAGGTGATCAACGAGCTGAGCATGCTCCATTTTTAATCCCTCTTCCATCTCCTGAGTCGTCGGAGGAAGACCGATGAGATCCTGATAGAGACGACGCACCAAGCGCCACTTCTTTGCAGGTGGCGAGGCCCTGAGATCTTGCTCCTTGAGTTCCTTCGTGATGAAATGATCAATGGCATTCTTATCGGAAGAGTGGCGCACGGGTTTCAGGTAGGCCCAGTGACTTTCATACTCCGCTCCCTGCTCGATCCATTTGCGAATGAGATTGCGGTCGGCATCCGTGAGCTTCTTGATCGTTTCTGGTGGAGGCATGATCTCATCGGGATCATGTGCCGTGATGTGCTGGAAGAGTTCGCTCTTGTCAGGATCGCCGGGCTTGATGACGCTGGCCGCACCCTCTGCGGTATCGAGTCGCAGTTCGGCTTCCCGGGCGTTCTTGTCGAATCCATGGCAGGCGAAGCATTTATCCGACAAGATAGGCCGAATATCCTCATTAAAGGTCACTTTTTCCGGCACCGCGTGAGCCAGAGAAATTGCGAAGAGAGCAGGGATAAATCGACAGATCACGGGAAGGATACTGGGCTTAATTGAGAGGTGTTTCATACATACCGGATGAATGCATAACTTTTTATCGTTGCTTCCTTTCTTCTTTTGGCAAAATGAGCGAGAAAAACACTGTCGGATTTTGTCGAAAATGAGCACGATTTGCCCGATGACACGCGTGTTCGTTTCCGGCTGCTACGATTTACTCCATGCAGGCCACTTACAGTTCTTCGAAGAAGCCCGTGCCCTTGGGGATCACCTTACGGTGTGCTTTGCCGACGAAAAAATTCTCTGGCAGCACAAAAATCGTCGACCTTCCCTCCCAGACGATCACAAAATGGCTCTTCTTAGTGCCTTTCCCATGGTCGATCAGGTGGTCACCGGTGATGGCAAAACGACTGGCTTGGACTTTGAGCCCGTCTTTCGAGAGCTCCGACCTAACATTCTTGCGGTGACCGAAGACGATCAGTATGCCGATCTTAAAATCGCGCTCTGTCAGGAACTCGGAGGCCGTTACGTGAGGCTTCCTAAATCTCCCCCTCGCTTTGAGCCGATTTCCACCAGTGGAATTCTGGCCGGTTTAAAAGCACCCTCGGAATCTCCTCTCCGCGTCGATTTCGCAGGCGGGTGGCTCGACGTCCCGAAGCATTCGCGCCCCGGCGGCTTCATCGTCAACTGCGCCATCACGCCTCAAGTCAGCCTCGCTGATTGGCCCTACGAACAAAAGGCCGGTCTGGGAGGCAGCGGAGCTTGGGCTCTTCTCAACGGCCGCGATCCGGTCGCCGCCGAACTCGATCTCGGCGTCGGCTGGCAGGACCCTGCCGTCATTCGTGAAAGCGGGCTCTGCGTCTGGCAAAGCGGTGCAAGACCCCGACTCGACCTCAAGCGTGACCCTTCTTTCCTCAAAGGCCACATGGCTCTCCTCTGGACCGGCAGTCAACACGACACTCCGAGATCGGTCGATTTCAACCGCGACTACGACCTCATTGAAAAGGCCGGAGCCTGCGCGCGTGAAGGCGTCATTTTAGAATCACTCGCGACCATCGCCAAAGCGGTGGGGCTTTCCTACCAAGTCCAGCTTGCCGAAAAAATGGACCCACTGCCTGAAATTGAGGGCAGCATCGCCCGGAAATACTGCGGCGGCGGACATGGCGGTTACGCTCTTTATCTTTTCGCAAAAAAGGAAGACCGCGAGCGAATACTCGAAGCCGATTCCGAACTCGCGAAGAACTTGCGACCGATCGAACCCCACGACCAATGGGCAGACTAGCGTCTCCGTCCACGATCCGTAACCTTTTTCTGGGCCTCTACCGAAAGTCCACTACTTGCGAGCCACAACTGCGCCGCTTCCTGATCTTTCCGGTAAAATGCTCGACCAGCTTCGACAGTCGTAAGTTCTCGGGCTTTGGGATCATTGACTGATCCGGCCCATTCTATCGCTGCCTGGGGATCTTCCCAGGCCAGTCGGGAGACGTAGCCATTGATGGCCGAGTCTCGCGCAGGCGATGGAGTCATTGTATTGAGCTCGGTGGCGGCTGCGACCGGATCTTCCCGCGCCCATTCAGAAAAGGCACGGTCCAAACCGCGCTCCTGCGCCTTTCCATCAGGAAGAGTCTTGAGCCACGAAACGGCACCAGGTGCATCTTCCTCGGCATACTCTTCCGCGACTCGGCGCACGGCCGCTTCTTGAATCTCTCCTTCCGGAAGTCCCTGGGTCCATTGGGCGGCTTCAGAGGGATTGCCAGCGCGGAGCACATTGCGGGCGATTAAATCCATCATCCTTCCCGCATCCTTGTCGCCCCCCTCCAAACGTGACACCGCGAAATTCGTCGCGGCATTAGGATCCGCATCGGCGAGCCCAAAGACCGCGCCCCACTTCAAATCGTTTCCATTCCCCCTCTCCTCGGCTGACAAGGAATCGAACCAAGCAAGCGCAGCTACCGGATCAGAGCTGGCCCATCCTGCAAAAGTTGCCGACATATCGCGCTCTTTGGTTTCTTTTCCATTCAACACAGCGACATCTCCAGCGAGGGCTCCCCAAGCATAGTGGAACTCCCGCCACTCGTCGCTTCGCTCAGAAAGGTGCAGGAGTTGCTCCCTAACGGTCTTGGCATTTTCAGCTGTGAGATTTTCAAGCAGCTTGGAAAAGGCTAGACGCCTCTCAATCGGCCCTTTTCCCTTCTTAAATTCTTCAGCAAGGGCGAGAAGGCCTGCATCACTCAGCTTGGTCGTTCCGCCCGTTACCGTCCGGATTTCAGATCGCGCGCCAGCGTCTCTTTCACTTGTCCCAGATCCAACATCCTGTCGCGACGACACCCGGACAGATTGCCCCAAGGCCCCTGATCCGACCCTAGGGTCAATCGCCCGAGAGCTCGTATCATCATCCGTAAAGAACTGCGATCCAATCGTAAACGAGGCCACGCAAGCGGCGCCCCAAAAACCATGAACGAGATGTGATGATTTCATTTGAAGTCCTTTACCGATAACGGACGAGAAACCTTTCATTTGAGCTTTCAGCCAATTTTCTCTTTCGGAAAAGGTGTGAGATTTTTCGGCAAACTACCAGCCACCTTAAATTCCAACTGTTCATCCTTCAAAGATATCGCATTGAAAAGAGATGCACACTTTTCAGATCAATTCGCAAGGAGCGCGTCCACCGCGATATTCATGAACGAATCAGGGGAACCGACGTGCTTGATCTTCCCATCGACATCCAAAACAAAAACCTTAGGCCAGTTCTTGATATGATATTTTTTGGCAATCGAGCGGGTTGAATCTGAAAAATTACGCCATGGAGTCACCCCGTCGGCCGTCATTTTGCGAAGCGTCAAGGGGTGATCCTGATTGACCCCGATCACGACCGCATTCTTTCCCTGAACTTCCTTATGAAGATTGCGGAGCAACTCAATCGAACGATCGGCTTCCGGCATCCAGGTGTGCCAAAAGGCGAGAACGACCACCTTCCCACGATAGTCGGAAAGAGAAAACGGTTTCATCGTAATATCGACTCCTTTAAAATCGAGTGCCTCCGATCCCACATTGAGATGGTTCATGATAAAAATCTCCACCTCGGCGAGGCCGATCACGGTATTCTTTCCTACCGGGAGATCATTTCCCTGAATGATGGCTTTCTTTAGCTTTTCCTGACGCTTCCGGATCACTTTCCAGTCGCCCCCCAACATTCTCAAACTAATCGCCTGACCTAGAGCAGCCGCACCCTGCACCCTGGGATCGGGGTTCTGAGCCTCGATCTTTTCAAGAACCCCCAAATTTTTGTGGTTGGGAATATTCGAAAGACTCACCGCAAGATAGGCAACGCGAGGGCTCCCGACATGAAACCGATCGACCGCCTTTAAGATTTTCATCGCTGGCGCAACTTCACCGGCTCGGCGTTGAGCCAGGCTCGCAGGAGAATTTTCGTAGAGCCATGCGGCATAGTCGAGGGACCACGATTCGTTAAGATTGTTCCGAATCTCGCTCCAAAGCCTCCGCCCCGTCTCATCAGGGTCGGGACGGGCCGCCCAAGCTGCTCCTTGTGCGTCGCCTCCCTTGGCACCCTGGACCTGCGTCACCCAGTTCTGAAAAGATTGTTCGTAAGCACGAGTTAAGTTTCGGGCCTGGGTGGCAGTTCCCGCGAAAAGCGGAACCGTCAATGAAAGTGAGAGGGAAACAATGAGTGTGCGCATGCGAAGAGGTAGATGTGTCATGCCTAGATCGACAGGAGATTCAATCATTGTTTATCCTTCAAGCGCCTCTGCTGCAGCCTTCTTTGCCTTTTTCTGAAGTTTACGAAACTTCTTCAGGTAATCCTTTCCGACAATGTAGCCGAGGCACTTCGGAGATCCACACAGGCAGGGATGATCGACGTAGGAATCGGCATTAAAGCCGTAATCGAAGGTAATTTCCTCGTCCTTCTTAATGGGACGGGTCGCGTTGATATAGATCCGCTTTTTCACCTGAATCGCCTCGCAGTTTGGATCGCAAGAGTGATTGATCAGCCGGGCAGGATTCCACTCAACATCGCCATCGAGATCCCACTTCTTAGAAACGTTAAAAATATAAACGGCGGCACCTCCCGATTTCTCCGATTCTGCAAAAAGAGCCCACGCTCGCCGCTCGGATTCTTCCTTATCGATAAAGTTGCCGACGTACTCGATGACGTGCTCTTCCGGCTCGGTATCACGAGTAGCGTATACCCCACGTCCGTGAATCACCGAGCCGCGAACTTCGACACACCCACTCTGGCCTCGCTTGGTCAGTTTCGCAATGCGCTTCGCATCTTCCTCCGGCGTGAGGACCTTCTTCTTTGGCGTCTTCTTGTTCTTTTTACCCACAGGAAAAAATATTTAGCAACCCTTCTTCTTGCTGACCTTCGGAGTGAAGCCTCTCATACCGCGTCCCTTCTATTTTTCGAGGAGCCTCCCACCCCTGTTGGGAAAATGAAGATCCTCGTCCTTCTTCGGGAGAAAGGGAAAAAGTTGGCGTAATTGCGCTGCCGTAATGTGCGCTCCATCGATGAACGTCCAGTCATTGGTTTCTTTTTTACAAAGAGCAATTTGAAAGCCGTTTAGAAGAACATTGTGCATCTCGGGCGGGCGCACATTACGATCTACTGCGGTGGCGTGGCTTACAGTCGGGACCATAACCATCCATTGTTTATACTCCTGCCCCACCGCTTGAAGCTCCCCATTGACCATCTTCTTGATATGACCGTAATCGACTTCAAAGGCGATGTTTGGATGCTTTGTTTTCGCCGCGGTCAGGGTAATTCCCTTGGCCTGCAGCTCGGCGAAGCCTTGCTTGATTTTCCTCTCCAGTTTCACCACTCCGCCATTCTTGCGTGCCTCGATTTTTTTCCACTCGAGATTCATGTGCTTGAAGGCCGCATCGGTGTCACCTCTGACCACTTGATTGATGAGAGCTTGGGTCGCCTTTTGAGCCTCAATGAGAATCACTTCCGGAGCGGGTTGTCGGGGCGGCATAACCGCTCCGCTCTGCTGAGAAAAGCCCAAGGAGCAAGAAAAAAGGAGAAAAAGTGCCACTTTCATGCCCTTTCTATGGCCCTTGCAGGCCTTTCCGTCAAGCTCACCGAGCTCTTGATCATTTCGAATGATTAATGACGCAATCGGGCTTTGCATTTTCCCAGTCCTTTGATTACCAAATTAAGATCTATGGCGAAACAGGCATTGGGAAAAGGATTAGGAGCCCTCATTAAAGGGACAGGATCTGCATCGGATTCCGGTAACAAAGTAGACCTCCGTCCCGGCGAGCGGGTTCAGAAGGTCACTCTCGACGAGGTCACACCCTCTCCCCTGCAGCCTCGGAAACGATTTGCAGAAGGTCAACTCGACGAGCTGATGCAGTCAATCAAAGAGCTCGGCATTATCCAGCCGCTTATCACCCGTCGCGTTGACGGCAAACTCGAGCTGATTGCGGGCGAACGACGTTGGCGTGCCTCCCAAGCTCTCGGACTAAAAACCGTTCCCGTTATCGAACGGGAAGCAACAGATAAAGAAGTCCTCGAGATGGCTCTCATCGAGAACCTGCAGCGCCAAGACCTCAATGCCATCGAGGAAGCTGCCGGCTATGTCAAGTTGGCGAAAGATTTTTCAATGAAACAGGATGAGATCGCCAAGCGAGTCGGTAAATCACGCGCCAGTGTCGCGAATTCTATGCGCCTTCTCGATCTTCAAGCTCCTATCCAACGTCATGTCGCCGACGGCCTCCTCTCAGTGGGCCATGCCAAAGCCATTCTGGGAATCAAGGACGGGAAAGAGCAGATCGCTACCGCCGAGCATATTCTGAAGAAGTCCATGACGGTGCGGGCCACCGAGAAGTTTGTTCAGGAATTCAATGCTCCGGAAAAGAAGTCCTCCAACAAGAAAAATATGGGACCGGAAGAACTCCTCGACCCTCATCTCATCGCTCTTCAGAACAGATTACGTGCGCGGTTCTCAACCCACGTCCACATTCAGCACGGGGAGAAGAAGGGAAAAATCGAGCTCGAATATTATGGAGACGATGACCTCCAGCGGGTCTTGCTTCTTCTTGGTCTTCAAGATGAGGTTTAGGAATGAAATTTCCCCTTTTATTCATCACCGTGGCCTTAGCCTTGATAGGCTGTGGAAAGCGCGAAGAATCACCTAAGGACGCCAAGAGCAGGATCGTTGCCCAAACAGTTTCGATTCCTCAAAACCTGATTGACGAATTTTCGGGCGAAGAGTCCCTCAAGGAAATCAAAACCCTCACGAGCTTTGGCCCCCGCCCGCCTGAATCAGAAGGATACCGAAAGAGTCTCGCTTACCTCGAAAAAAAACTGGGAGCCCTCGGCTGGAAAACTCACCAACAAAAATTCTCAGCCGTCACCCCGGTGGGTCAGGTGAAATTCACCAATCTCATCGCCCGCTTTTCTCCAAAAAAGGAAGTCGATTGGAATTCATCAGTCCCCTTTATTCTTGGATCCCACTTGGACACCAAACGCTTCCATTCGATCACTTTCTTAGGCGTCAACGATAGTGGTTCCTCAACCGGAGTTCTCGTCGAAATGGCCCGAGTTCTCTCGCAAGCACCGGAAGCAGCAGGACAGATCGAACTTGTCTTCTTCGATGGTGAAGAAGCCTTTCTGACCAACATCGATCCCAAGCGTGATGGCCTCTACGGCAGTCGCTATTACGCAGCTGAGCTCAATCGAAGAACAAGCCAACCAGAAGCCGGTATTGTTCTCGATCTGGTGGGAGACATGAGAGTCCCCCTCTTGATTGGACTCGATTCAACCAAGTCTCTTCGCACCCAGGCAATTAATGCCGCCAACAAACTAAAGTTTACGTCCAAAAACATCCAGATGGCTCCCAGTCCCATCATCGATGACCACCTTCCGCTTCTCACCCGGGGAAATCTGGCCACGCTCCACCTCATCGGTGACTTCAACAAAATGCCCTACTGGCATACCAAAGACGACACATTGGAGCAGATCTCCTCCGAAGCACTAGCGCAGGCGGGAAGGCTGACGATGCAGATCCTCGTCCAGTTGACCTCCGAAAGCGGACGCTAAAATCGGGCTCTTATCGTCGAGCCCCCTGGCGGGCTCTTACCTTTTCCCGCTGAATGAAGAGAGGGAGAAGCAGGGACTCGATGTGATCGAATCCCGCTTGTAAACCGTCTTTGGCATAAACCTGCCCGATCTCAGCTTCAACTGCAGTTGGGTTACCCACGATCCGAAGAAAATCGTTCGCGGTAAAGCGAATGAAAGCTTCGCCATCGATCTTCCCCTTTTCCCGAAGGAGCCACTCGCGTACGAAAAGAGCCAGCACAGCATCGCCAACCCAGGCCTCTTCGCGTTCACGATCTATTTCCTTAGGACTTCGTTTCATTACGGGGTATCAATTGGTTTTATCTCTGCTTTCTTGCGCATCGCAGCTCGCAGCGCATCTTCGGACTCGTGATCCCAGTAGCCGGTATCGAGTTCGATGAAAACATTTGAGTAAGGCAGAGCAGTCTTCGTCTTGATCACCAAAATGGCGAATTTTTTTGAACTGCTCTGGGCAAGGAGAGTCAGAGATCGATTTGCCATCTCGTGGACTTGATGCCCGTAAAGAGAGGTTTTGAGCCTCTTTCGAAAGAAATCGATTCCAGGCGCACGGTCGTTCTGCACAAATGGCAGCTCGCGTGCGGTGCTAAAAGTGGGCGTAACATTTTCGGCGTTGTCGTAGCTATCAACAATATAATCCACGACTTCTGGGATCTCCGCATCAAGGCTTACCGTCCGCACTCCGCGCCCCGAGTGCACCGGAAAGGACGCCTCCGCCACAACGATCCAATTTCCAAATCCTAAGGCATTCAATTCTTGAGTAACAGCCGGCCCCCATCTCGGTGGGATCGGTTCCAAGTTTTCGATACCACAGCCCACCAAAAAGAGGGAGCAAGCAAGAGTGGCGATTTTCATAACAAGAATGACGTTTATAGAGGAGTAAACCTTATATCAGGCGGGCTCCCGCTTCGGCGAGTTCAATACGCTCAACTTAACCGAGTGTGACATGATTACCAAAGGCTTGGCCACGCATTTCTTTCCGCGTGAAGACTAATCCTTTACTTCGGCTATCGACATAAGGGTCGATCAATCTGGGCGGGATCCGCCACCATTACGAGCTGGGACTCCTTCGACATGCGGGTCACCACCTTTTTGGCCTAACGCGGAGTGAGCTGCTGTACTTCATCCAAAATAAAGAAAAACTTAGGAATGGAGCGGCCTTTAATATGGGCAAGAGCCTCCACTGCAATCACTCCTTGGGCAACGAGATCATCATAGCGCTTCTTGTTCTCCTGCTCCTCCGTCTTGTTGGTGCGCTTACGTCGAGTTTCCTGTGAGATTTTGGGAACTATCAAAAATTCGAGTACGTCATAAATCGGCTGAAGCCAGGGACGCATTTTTTCCTCAAGAGATCCGGGAAGGAAATCAAGTTGCTCTCCCATCGCGACTACCGGACGCGAAATAGTAAGACCATTGTAATCTCGCTGAAACGTATCATGAGAGACTGCCGCAAACCTACCAAGGTCTTTTCGGTTCCCGCTTGGCCATAGCAGGTCACGATAGAAATCGTCGAGATTGAGCAGCGCATCGATGAGACATTTCTGTCCCAAATTCAGCGGATTGAGATGATTCCCAACCGGAACACGCAGAACCTCGGGAATGACGAGGCGAACAAACTCTCCTGAAGGAACAATCCGCGCCGGCATCGCCTGTTTTTCGCCTTCCTGATTCGTATAAAACTCGCTCCGACGTTCGGGCGCCACTTCCAGTTCCCCGGAACTTGCGGAGCGCTGGAGATCGTTCGCGTCAACTTCGAGCCGCGCCATCTCCTTCTTGGCGGCTTCCTGGGGATCAACTTTAGTATAAATGAAAGTTCGCAAAGAAAAAGTAACCCTAATCACGGCTGAACTCGCTCAGCATCAAGCGATTAATTTTTCCAAGTTTCGTATACGGAAGCTGTGCCAACAAAGTCCAACCACGGAGTCGCTCCGGACCCGGAAAGGTTGAATTCCAAGCCTCAACTTCAGAATCATCACCTTCGTAAAATAAATGAAGAGTTTTCCCCCGCCGCTCATCCGCCCGAGCAATAATGGCGACCCCTCCGCCCGTCTTCTGAGACCAAAATTTTTCCAACGCGTCAAGGTCCACGAGTTCACCTAAGATCTTCACCTTGCGATCGGCCCGGCCCAAGACCTTCAGCGAATGGCCCTGAAGATCGACCAAATCCGACGTCAGGAACCATCCCTCCACCTTGGGGTCGTGAATTTGAAAGCCATCCTTTCCTACGGTCACGATGGCACTCAAAAGCCCTTCCCCTCTCACGGCAAGCTGATCACCCTCCATCCGAGCCTCCCAGCCATCGATAAGAGGAAGGCCTGATTCACCCGGGGCACATTGGGTTGCGATCTGGGACGCGGTTTCCGTCATTCCATAACTCGCAAAAACCGGCCAACTCAAAGAAATCGCCTTTTCAGCCAACTCGGATTCGAGCGCACCTCCCCCGACGACCAGGGCCCGTAATGAGGGTGGGGCGGCAACTTCAGCATCTACCAGATCTCGAACTTGGGTTGGGACAAGCGAAGCAATCGTCACTCCCTCCTGGTGACAAAAATCCGCAAACACCTTCGGCTCCCATCTCTCGCAAAATTCCAGAAAGCAACAAGTGGCAATCTGTGCTCGGGCGACAATCCCGAACCCCCCGACGTGATACACCGGAAGCGCAAGAACGAGAACATCATCGCTTGTGATCTTCAGATGTTCAACAACCCTCTCAGCCGACCACCAAAGAGCCGATTTAGAAAGAGCGATCCATTTGAGCGTCCCGGAACTTCCCGAGGTTCGGAAAAGAAGATGGGATCGCAGTTCCTCCTGCCTCTCCGACCAAGCCTGCAGCTCAGGATGTCCATCCATCACGAGCGGTTTTTCATCCTCCCAAAAATCAGGATCCAAGACATCATCCAAGTGAATCACTCCCAACAATCCTCCCCGATGAGCATTTGTGCAAGTGCTTTAGAGCTTCTTCCAGGGAAGTTTTTCAAGCAATGAATCAAAGCCGAGGCCAGTGCCCGACGGAGGCGAAAAGGAGGGCGCGACCGGTCCAAGAGCCTCAGTGAACGCATCCTTTTCAAAGAGCCCGTGCGTCTGAAGCCCGCAACACTCTGATATTCTAAAGCGGGCTGCTTCGAAAGCGGCAAAAGTCTGCCCTAAGGGATGATCCATATAGCTGGTCACGACAATCCGCGCGGAACGATTCATGAACATCGAGAGATCATCCACCGCAGGCTTGAGGATAAGAACATCTGACCCTAGATCCGCTGCGACCTGACGATCATTCGCGAGCGGAATGCCCAAAGATTCCTTAAGTTCCTTCCAATGATCAGGCTGAAAAGAAATCGGGTCTTCGAGAAAGTCGACACGAGATTTTTCCTCCTCCGACCACCTTAAAAACGACGCAACCAACTCCTCAGCGCGACCTGTCTCATTCAGATCAATTCGAAATCGCAGCGTGGAAAAACGAACAAGTAATTGGCGCAGCAATTCAAGATCTGGCGACTTAAGTTTCACGATATCGAAGCCCGCTGCAACGGTCTCATCCAGACGTAAATCCGACATCTCAGGTAAGGTAGCGTGACTCGGTGGAACATCCACATTGTTAAAAAGGGATCGTCCCTCCGAGCGCGCAAGTCCATCGACTGCCGCACAGGCCAGCGCTCGTTTCACGATGGGAAGCACTTGCTTCAATCGAAGGCAAGCAAGACATTCTTCCAAAGACGGATCACCCAATTCCGGCCAGGGATGAATGCAGGCATATCCCGCTCCCTTTCGAATTAAGGCTCCCGAAAATTGCCGCCTCTTGGAAACGGCATTCAGTCGCGATGCCGATTCTAGGACGTAAGGACTGACCCAGAGATCGCTCATCTCGTTTAGTCCCAGAGATAGGATTTTTTGACCGCCATAAGCTTCCCGCCCTCATAAAGGGTAATCCGCCATGCGACCACATCCCCCCCTTTTTTGTAGGCTTCACCGATGATTTGAAACTCAGCCTTTCCTTGCCTTGAAGGCGGCAAGGCTTCCTCCAGTTTTTTCTCGCGAGCCCCACTACGGGCCTGGCGATAATCAAAAACGATCCTAATTGGAGAAGCACCCTTAAGATTATCCCACGACACAGTGTAATAGCGTCCTTTTTTCGCTTCCCGCTCCTTGGCTGAGACCGATCCGTGAAGGCGCTTGTTGATCTCCCCACGGACAAAGCGATTTTCTTTGCTTGAGCGATAGGAGTCCCGGCCGACCTCCGTGTCCTGCAGATGAAATTGGCGCACGCGCAGCACCTCATCATTCCCGCAGGAAACGAGCATCAACATTAAAGCACCAAGTAACAATCTCACTCCATGAGCCTCAGGGGGGATCGATCAGGATTCAATCTCTAAGAGAGTTGCGAAAAAATAAAAGTGTCACTTTATTTTTAAGGCACTCCTAAACCGGCAACTTCCACTTGTCGCGATCTCGCTGATTGATAAGAGAGTCAGCCAGCGGATTATCCACAAACTTAATCGCCTTCGGATCAAATTTGAGGTTTTGGTTCAAGCGATGGGCAATCTTCCCAAGGTTAATTAGCGTGCATGAATGGAATCCGTTCTCTTCATTGAGTGCGAATTTCTTCTTCTCGCGAATCGCTTGATGGAAGTCGGTGACTTGCGCTTCGGGCTCGGGGAGCAACTTGATCTTTCCATCAAAGCCGGCCACATCAGATTTGAAGCCTTTAAAGATCTTTCCTTCTGAGCCTTCGATGAAGGCCGCGTCCTTATCCTTGTTCTCTCCGTCGAGAACGATGCTCGTTCCATCGGCGTAAGTATACGTGATACGTCGAAAACTCCCGACAGCATCGGCATCCTGAGGGTCTGCATCGACCTCCACCGAGACAGGAAGCTCTTTATCTTTTCCAAGGATGTATTGAACAGGGTCAAGGTAGTGCTGGCCCATGTCGCCGAGTCCACCACCATCATAATCCCAATATCCACGGAAGGTTCCGTGAGTGCGGTGGGCGTGATAAGGACGATAAGGTGCAGGTCCTAGCCAGGTGTCGTAGTCAAAGTGATCGGGCACTTGCTGAACCGGCAGATCGGTCTTACCCGACCAATTAAACTTCCAGTTGAATCCTGTCACACCACTCAGAGTCACCTTAAGAGGACCATCTCCGAGCAATCCGCCGTCGACCGCTTTTTTCACCTGACGCGCCGTCACTCCAGAACCATAAAAGTTATCCTTGAAACGGAACCAGGTGTTCAGACGGAATCTGACATCAGCTTCTTGAATTGCCTTCACCATGGCCTGTCCTTCACCGATCGTGCGGGACATGGGCTTCTCGCCCCAGACGTGCTTGCCCGCTTTGGCCGCCGCGATCGCCATGTGAGCGTGCCAGTGCGGCGGGGTGCAGGTGTGGATGATATCGATATCTTCGCGAGCAATCACCTCACGGAAATCGTCATACATTTGTGCGTCCTTGTTTCCCTTCTCGATGGCCTGCTTGGTGCGCTGCTGGAGACGTTGGGAATCGACATCGCAGAGAGCGAGAATTCGGCCCGGCATATTCAAATGCGACTGACTGATTCCCCCGCAACCCAGAATCCCGCGTGTCAATTCTTCAGAAGGAGGCGTCTGCCCGTTGAGCCCGAGGACTCGACTGGGCACGATGGAAATGGTGGCGAGTGAGGCCAAGCTCCCGAGAACTTTCCGGCGCGAAACACTTTTTGGTTGATTCATCTCCCTAGGCTACGGAAGTGATGACGGAATAAAATCAGCAAATCATGGTAATTCGACAAATTTTAAGGCCGCCTCCGCGGCCAGGGTCCCGGAAGCAAAGCAACCCTGCAGGAGATAGCCGCCCGTGGGGGCCTCCCAGTCGATCATTTCGCCCGCAACAAAGACGCCGGGGAGCTCTCGCAACATGAGCTCGGAATCGAGCTCCGACCACGTGACTCCGCCTGCGGAGGAGATCGCTTCTTCGATAGGTCGGGCTTTTGTCAGCGGAATGGTGAGCGCCTTGGCTGCCACCGCTAGTTGCCGGGAAGACTGAAAGGGTCCATGAAAATATTCAAGTAGAAGACGCGCGACCTCACTGAGCTTCCATCGCTGGGCCGATTCCGCGAGGAAGTTGCGTTTTACCGATTCCATTTTTGCAGCAAGTTTTTCAGCAGTGAAGGTGGGTTTGAGATCGATCTTAATGAGCGGCGACTCCATCTCCCGCAACGCAGGCCCGAGTTTGTAAATGGGGCCTCCCTCCATCCCGTAGCGAGTGAGCATGAGTTCTCCCGAAGCGTCTTCGCCAGCACAGGAGAGGATGATATTTTTCAAAGGTTGCGCTTCGACTTGCGGAACGAGGTCCTCTGGCCACGCCACTTCCCAACCGCAGTTCGCGGAAGAAAGGGACCTCACCGAAATACCCGCTGCTTTCAAAAATTCGACCCACGCGCCATCGGAACCGGTCTGAGGCCAAGAGCCTCCTCCCATCGCAAGGATGATCGCATCGGCTTCAAGCGTCACCGTGCCTTCGGGAGTTTCGAACTCCGCGCTCTCTTGAGAAAGAGAAACGAGCCGATAATTCATGCGAAGATCGACCTCACTGGAGCGTAACTTCTCGACCCACCGCCGGAGCAAAGGCGCGGCTTTGAGCGACTTCGGGTAAACTCGGCCCGACTTCTGCACGAAGGTTCCCACGTCCATGCGCGCGGCCCAGCCACGAATCATTTTATTGTCAAAGCGCCCCACCGCTTCCTTCCAGAACCCCTCGGGCTGATCGGGACCCCGGTATTTTTCGACGAAGGTTTTGAGCTCTTCAGAATGAGTCAGATTGAGCCCACCCTTTCCGGCAATGAGGAACTTCCGCCCCACCGAGCGCTTCTGCTCGCACAAGGTCACCTTTGCCCCGCTTTCTGAGGCAATCTCAGCAGCTCGCAGTCCCGCAGGACCTCCTCCAATGACCAAAATATGGGGCATGCGAGAGATCTTGGAGGAGGATGGACGACAGGCAAGATTTCGTGTTGGGAAAATTTTCTAAGAAGAAGATGCCCATTCGCCTCCAAAAATGGCATACCTTTTCTTGCTTGCACGCACAACAAAATGGAGCCGTCCGAATCTTCTTCCTGGAGACCGGGCGGTTCTTTTTTGCACTTTTTTGGTCATGAAAGGAGTCCTATTGTTAAGTGATAGTGACGATGGACTCTTCGAGAGCGCAATTTACCCGACTCTGGACAAGCTCCTTGCCCAAGGCAGCGGCTTTTGTGGGCTCGATGGTGCACGATGTGAGCGACCGGGATGACGTCCTCCAGGACACGGCTGTTGCGGCGATGAGTGCCTTTGAGCGCTACGATCCCGAGCGGCCCTTCGCGGCCTGGATCATCGGAATCGCCCGAAACCAAGTCCGCCTTTACCTTCGCCGAAAGTCGAAAGATCCCCATCTCTTCGATGACGACGCTTTGGATAAATTAGTCCACGCCTTTTCCGAAATCCAACCGGAGGAGAACGATCGTCTCTCCCGACTCGAGTTCTGCATGGAACAGCTCGAAGGCCGCGCACGTCAGATTTGCGAATACCGCTACAGCCACGACCTCAAGCCTGCAGTAATTTCTCAAAAAATGGGCCTCAGCCCAAACACCATCGCCAAAGCGCTCCAACGTCTCCGCGAGCAGCTCCGAACCTGCATCGACACTTCCCCCACCCCTCATCGATGAATATTTCGACCGCAGAACTGATCCACCGACATCTCGACGGCTCCATTTCCGGCCCCGAAAGCGGGGAGCTAAACTCGCGCCTCAAGGAAGAAGCAGGAGCCCCGGAGCGCTTCGCGAAGATGGCCTCGCTGCACCAGGCGCTCAGCGATGGATTCCAGTCCGGCACTTTTTCCAGTAAGACAGCCGATCCTATCGAGAAGCGAAAGATCATCTCCTTTCTCCCCTTAAAAATCCTTCTGGTCGGAGCTGCTGCCGTGCTGGTCTTGGACCTCATTTACTACATCAATCTCTCGATCAATCCATCTCCAGTCGCTCAGTTCGAGCCCGCTGCCAAAGAAGAACTCCACGACACCGGCTTCGCTGTCCTCACTCGCATCGTCGATGCGCAATGGAGCAACGCCAACGCCCCCAGCCAAGGCGACTTCCTCGCCGCCGATTCCTTTTCACTTAAATCCGGCCTCGTCCAAATCGAATTCCTCAGTGGCGTCTCACTCGTCGTCGAAGGAGCCGCCGAATTCGAAATCCTCTCTTCCGAAGAAATGCACCTCTCGCGCGGCAAGCTCCGTGCCCATGTGCCCCCTCACGCCATCGGCTTCCAAATTCATACCCCACGCGGCACCGCTCTCGATCTCGGAACCGAGTTCGCGCTCGATCTCGATTCCGAAAAGTGCGAACTCCACGTCATCGATGGCGAAGTCAAATGGCACCCGACTGACGATATCGAAACCCTCCTCACCGGAGGAAACGGACTTCGCCTTTCCGACGCCGCCCCAGCTCAAATCCTCGCTCAACCCGCTCGCTTCACCAGCCCCAATCAACTTGCAGTTCAACTCGCAACTAGTCAGGGAAAACGTCTCAGTGAATGGCGCGCTCATTCTCAAAAGCTCGCAAAAAAACAGAGCCTCCTCGCCTACTTCCCCTTCGATCAACAAGGCAACTGGAACCGCCAGCTTCAGCCCACCCAAAGCGAACTCTCTTCCGGTTCCATCGTCGCCGCCGAACGCGTCGCAGGTCGATGGCCCGGAAAAGGGGCTCTCGATTTTTCGCCCAACGGCTCCCGTGTCCGCGTCACCATTCCCGGTGAGTATCAGCAAATCACCTTTTCCATCTGGGCGCGCATCGACTCACTCGACCGCCAATTCAACGCGCTCTTCCTCACCGATAACTACGAAAAAGGCGAACCCCACTGGCAGCTCACCTCGAAGGGCGAACTCTTCTTCTCCATCCGCCTTGAAGAAGAAAAACTGCACCACGTTAACCTCTCACCACCTGTCTGGAATCACGCCTCCAGCCAGCAATGGCTCCACCTCGTCACCACCTTTGACGCGCCGAGCCGCACCACCGTTCACTATTTAAATGGTAAAGAAATGAGCCGCGAACAAGCCCCGGCAGACAAAGCCGTCCCCACCATCCGCATCGGAAATGCACAAATTGGAAACTGGGGCCTCCCCACCAAAACCGACCCTGAGTTCGCCGTCCGAAACCTCAACGGCCGCCTCGACGAATTCTCCATCTTCTCCACCACCCTCAGCCCCGCCGAAATTCAATCCCTCTACCAATCCGGCAAGCCGTAACCCTCTTCCTGTCTCCCCCTCCTCAAGTAAATCCGCGTCAATGTCCCATCACTACACGATGAAACGCCTTTTCACACTCTCTCTCCTCCTCATCGCATCCCACGCCCACGCGGCTCTCACTCCCGACGAGCAGGCCACCCTCCACGCGCTCCCCATTCTTTCCTCTAAATGCGCCGCCTGTCACGGCGAGGACCCAGAGGACATCGATGGTGAATTAAATCTCCTTTCCCGCGAAGGCTACCTCAAAGGAGGCGAGACCATCACCGATCTCCTCATTCCCGGCGACCCCGAAAAATCCTTCCTCATGACCGTCATCAAATGGGAAGACGATGAATACGAAATGCCTCCCAAGGAAAACGATCGCCTCAACCCTGAACAAATCGCTCACATCGAAACTTGGATTAAAAACGGCGCTCCTTGGCCCACTGCCGAAGTCCAAAAACAAGTCCGCCTCGCCGAACGAGACAAGAAGGTCACCGACGAAGGCACCCTTCACGAAACCTCCGGCGGACTCGCCGACGATTGGACTTATCGTCGTTATCAGCCCGAAGACATCTGGGCCTTCCTCCCTCTCGAAAAGCCCGACGCCCCCGCACAAGGAACCATCGATCATTTTGTCGGAGAAAAACTCTCCGCAGCAAAACAAAAACCCGCCCCACGCGCCGACTTCCGCACCCTCATCCGCCGCGCCAGCTACGATCTCACCGGACTTCCCCCCACCCCCACCGAGGTTCATCACTTTAACACCGCCGCAGAGCAAAACTTCGACAAAGCCTGGGCTGATCTCATCACCCGACTTCTCGACTCCCCGCATTACGGTGAGCGCTGGGGCCAACACTGGCTCGACGTCGCCCGCTACTCCGACACTGGAGGCCTCTCCAACGACTACGAGCGCTCCAACATGTGGCGCTACCGCGACTACGTCATTCGCGCCTTTAATGAGGACAAGCCTTACAACGAATTTGTGATGGAGCAAATCGCCGGAGACGAACTCGCCGACGAATCCCTCCGCACTCGTCTCAACGATGATGCTAACTACGAAAAACTCCGTAAAAATGGCAACTACAATGAGAAAGAAAGCCAACAAGTCGTCGCCTCATCCTTCCTCCGCATGGGCCCTTGGGACCCCGCCATGGTTAAAGTTAAGGAAGCTCGCCAACAGTATCTCGATGACGTCGTCAATGCCGTCGGTCAGACTTTTCTCTCCACCACCATGCGTTGCTTCAAGTGCCACGATCACAAGTTCGACCCCCTTCCCACCAAGGACTACTACCGCATGTATTCCGTCTTCGCCGGCACCCAACTCGCCGAGCGACCCGTCTCCTTCACTTCAAAAGAAAGCAAAGAACGTTTCGATCCCGAGAAGGCTCAAGTCGAACTCCTATATAACTTCGCCCACGGCGAAGCAGTCAGACTCCAAGAAAAAGTCGAGGCATCCGCCAAGAAGTGGTATGCCGAGAATGGGAAAGAATACCTCGATCTCAACGCCCGCAAGGAACTCCCCGACGACGAAAAACCTCCCCGCCACGTCGGTCTCGATGAAACCGAAAAAGGCCAACTCAAGGTCCGAGAGCAAGACGATTGGATTTGGAAACGTCGCCTCGAGCGCTTCAAACCCCTCGCTCAATCTGTCTACAATGGCAGCTCTCCTAAGTTCCTGAACGCGCGCAAGCTCCGCATCAATCACAAGGACAAGGCATCTAAAAATCCCGAGTCCTTCATCCTCACCGGAGGAGCCCTCGAAGCCCAAGGAGACAAGGTCACCCCCGGTGTCCTCAGCGCTCTCGCCATTCCTGCCGAAGGCGCAAGTTCCGATGACCCGTATCAAATTTCCGATGACGTCAATGGCCGCCGCCTCGCACTCGCCAAGTGGATTACTCATCCCAAAAACCCCCTCACCGCACGCTCCATCGTGAACCGCGTGTGGCAGTATCATTTCGGTAAGCCAATTGCCGGCAACCCGAACAACTTCGGCGTTAAAGGAGCCAAGCCCACCCACCCCGAGCTTCTCGACTGGCTCGCCTCCGACTTCGTCGAAAACGGATGGAAGCTCAAGCGCCTCCACCGCATGATCATGCAGTCCGCGACCTACCAGCAATCCGGCATCCATCCCGATCGCTACGACCTCGCTGAGAGGGACCCAAACAATGATCTCTTCGCCTTCTTCCCGAATCGCCGCCTCACTGCCGAAGAACTCCGCGATGGCATGCTTTACATCACAGGTGAAATGAACCCTCACGGCGGCGGCCTCCCCATCCGACCCGAGATGAACATGGAGGTCGCCCTTCAGCCGCGCATGATTCAATTCTCCATCGCACCGACCTACCTTCCCTCCCGCACTCCGGAGGAACGAAACCGTCGCTCGATCTACGCCTACCGCGTCCGTGGCCTCGCTGATCCATTCTTGGAAACCTTCAACCAGCCGAACCCGAACGACTCCTGCGAAAATCGCGACGCAGCCTCCGTCTCGCCCCAGGCCTTCACCCTCTTAAATAGCGACCTCGTCACCGACCGCTCGATCGCCTTCGCACTTCGACTCGAAAAAGAAGCCACCACCTTACCTGAGCAAATCCAGCGCGCCTTCCACCTCACCTTCAGCCGCAATGCCACCGAAAAGGAACTCGCGCAAATGACCGCCTACGTCACCGAGATGCAGAGCTACCACACCAACAAAACTCCCGAGAAGCGCAAATACCCTAATAAAATCACCCGCTCCCTGGTCGAGGAATTCAGCGGCCAGCCTTTCGAATATCAAGAAATCCTCCCCGTCTTCGAAGACTACCTCCCCGACACCCAGGCAGCCGACGTCTCCGCCAAATCAAGAGCCCTCGCCGACTTCTGCCTCCTCCTCTTCAACTCCCACGAATTCGTTTACAGTTACTAATCTGCGGCAACGCACCAGAACCATCCAACCCCTTCTGCAATTAGCGCTTAGCATTTAGCTCTTAGCTTCCAAAAGACACTGCGAACAGGGCTAAGGAAAGCTAAGAGCCAACGGTTAACCGATCAAATCCCCAAGCCACCTGCACACCCCACCGAACAAAATTCATGCAAAGTCCCATCTGCTCCCGACCCTTCTCAGACGCCCATTCACGCCGCGAGTTCCTCTACGGACTCGGCGCCTCCATCGGTTCACTCGCCATGACCGACCTCATTGCCAAGGAAGCACCGATGGCACCCAAGACCCCAGGTGGTAAAGCGAAAGCCAAGGCCGTCATTATGCTATTCATGGAGGGCGGCCCCGGCCACATGGACACTTTTGATCCAAAGCCCAAGCTCACCGAACTCCATAAAACAGAATCAAAGAACGACCGCGGGCTCGCCGCTGGAAACTTTCAGTTCTACGTCGGCAGCCCGTTTGAATTCAACAAGGTCGGAAACAACAGCATCGAGATGTGCGACCAGTGGAAGCACCTCGCCGATCCCTACGTCGCCGACGAACTCTGCAACTACCGCGGATGTCAGGCCGAGTCCCTCAACCACCCCGAGGCCCTCTTCCACATGAACACAGGCAGCCGTCTGGGAGCCGATCCCGCTCTCGGGGCATGGGCCACCTACGGCCTCGGATCGGAAAACCAAAACCTCCCCGGCTACGTCGTCATGACCGAAATGGCGCTCCCTCAAGGTGGCTCAAAAAATTGGTCCAGTGGATTCCTCCCCGCCTTCTACCAAGGAACCGCCCTCCGCCCCACTGGTTCCCCTCTTCTCGACCTCGAATCTCAGCCTTTCAAGTCGCGCGACCACCAACGTGCCGCACTTGATGCCCTCGCAAAGCTCAACGACGAGCACGCCCGCAAAAATCCCCAGCACGCCGATCTCGCAGCACGCATGGAATCCTACGAGCTCGCCTACCGCATGCAGATGGAAGTGCCGGATGTCGTCGACATCGACGGAGAGCCCGACCACATCCGCGAAATGTATGGCATGGACAAAAAAGAAACCCACGACTTCGGCCGCCAGTGCCTCATGGCCCGCCGCCTCGTCGAAAAAGGAGTCCGCTTCGTGCAAATCTTCGCCGGTGGCTGGGACAGCCACGACTACCTCGAGCGCGGACATTCCTCCCGCATCGCCGCCGTCGACAAACCTGTCGCTGCCCTCATCCGCGATCTCAAACAACGCGGCATGCTTGATGACACCCTCGTCATCTGGAGTGGCGAATTCGGCCGCACCCCGGATAACACCAAGCGCGGCGGAGTCTACTCCATCGGCCGCGGTCATAATGCCGACGCCATGACCATGCTCATGGCTGGCGGTGGAACAAAACCCGGCATCGTCGGAGCCACCGATGACATCGGGGCACAAGCCGTTGACGTCGTCCACCCCATCCGCGACTTCCACTGCACCCTCCTTCACCTCCTCGGCCTCGATGACAACAAGCTCACCTACTTCCACGGAGGCCGCTACAAACAACTCTCCCAGTTCGGCGGCAAAATTATCCCCGAGCTCCTAGCGTAACAACGTGACCGCGACCTCCGATCGCGTCGCAAAATCACCTCCCATCCCCGGATGGGGATCCACGCGATAGCGCGAAGTGGCAAACCACCCCTCCTTTTTGACATCGTCTCTTTATGCTGATCCTACTCATCTTGAAGAGCAATTCCGGAACCGCGGGCTCAATCAAGGTGACAGCCAGCAGCTAAGGTCTTTCTCCAGCAAGCGCGACGTAACAACAGATTATTCATGGCCGCGGGAGATTGACTTGGAATTCGGCCTTATCAACGGGAATCGTGCTGAGAAAAACCGTCGAAATCTCCAAGATTTCCTGGATCACTCCCAAGTTAAAATTGCTACAATTGGCCATGGGACTGCCCGAAAATACGTTGAATTTTTCAAATACCTTCGTCGAAAAGGTCGGCCGATTCCGGTGAATGATATTTGGATCGCTGCTATCGCTGAGGAGTCGGGTGGTGAATTGGCGGCTCGCGATGGACATTTTGAAGAGTCGCCGATGCTTTTTCTAGCAGATGACATCTAAGTCCTCATCCCCAAAGAGACGATCTAGCAAAGCATAGGTCAGAGCGGCGGCGGCCTGAGTGCGGTGCATCAATAGTGATGGGCAAATCGAGCATCCCGTGATCCGGTGAGTGCCACCACTTCCCTTACCGACTTCCTCGACATTCACTCCCCTCTCCTCTATCAACACGCGTGCCTTCAGTTCTTTTCACGCCCGGTCAACGATGGATTAGTAAAACCGAACCGGAGATGGGCCTAGGAGTCCTCCTCGAGGAAGAATCAGGAAAGGCCACCATTCTCTTCACCGCAGTGCAGGAGAAGCGAATCTACTCGCTAGACTCAGCCCCTATTCTACGGGTTCGCTTCAAGAAGGGCGACGTCGTCCTTATCGACGGCGATGACTCCATCACAATCGACGAAGTCACCGAGAAAAATGGCATCCTCACCTATCACACCGGTGAACGCGCGGTGAATGAAGGCGAGCTTTCCGACACCATTTCATTTTCCAAACCCGAAGAGCGCCTGCTCAGCGGACAAGTTGATAGCTTACGAAAGTTCAACCTCCGCGCCGAATCGCTTTTTCGCAGCAGCCAAATCCGCCAGTCTCCCGTACGCGGAATGCTGGGTGGTCGGGTTGATTTGATCCCCCATCAAATCGCCATCGTGCAGGAAGTCGCTTCCCGCATTGCCCCTCGTGTCCTCCTTGCCGACGAAGTGGGTCTCGGAAAAACGATCGAAGCCTGTCTCATTCTTCATCGTCTTCAGCTCACCGGCCGCGCCGACCGCGTTCTCATTTTACTACCGGAAGCTCTGGTTCACCAATGGTTCGTTGAACTTCTGCGACGCTTCAATCTCCTTTTCTCCATCTTCGATGAAGAGCGTTGCCACTCTCTCACGCAGCACTCCCCCGAAACTAATCCCTTCCTCGAGAACCAACTCATTCTCTGCAGCACCGACTTTCTACTCGATAATCCCGTGCGGGTTCCACAGGTCATCGAAGCCGGATGGGATCTGCTCATTGTCGACGAAGCCCACCACTTGGAATGGTCGCCCGAAGAAGCGAGCGAAAGCTACGAGCTTGTGCAAGTTCTTGCCGAATTGACTCCCTCAGTCTTGCTTCTCACCGCAACGCCGCAGCAACTCGGAGCCGAAGGTCACTTCGCCCGACTCCAACTGCTCGACCCGGATCGCTACAATGATCTCGACGCCTTCATCGCTGAGTCCGAACACTATGAATTGGTCGCTGAGGTGATCGATACCGTGAAGTCGAAAAAGACCCTCGATCCAAAAACGGTGGCCTCATTCGCTGAGCGCTCCCCGCGAATCGCCGATGGCCTTGCTCGCATCGATGAAGACGGCGTGCGTGATCAGGTCGTCGCCGACCTGTTAGATTCCTTCGGAACCGGTCGCGTGATGTTCCGGAACACGCGCAAACAGCTCAGTGGCTTCCCCGAGCGGAAGCAGTATCTCATTCCCCTCGACGACATAGAAAGTAAAGAGTCCAACGACCCCGGCTTCACCGCCAAGGTAAACTGGCTCGTCTCTTTTCTGAAAGAGCACCCAGACAAAAAAGTGCTTCTCATCTGCAAGACCATCGATCTGGTCGAGGAAATCGCGGGAGCGATTCTCGATCGCATGACTCTCAATGTGGCGCAATTCCACGAGGAGCTGAACCTAATCCAGCGCGATCGAAACGCCGCTTACTTTTCCGAAGAGGAGGGTGCCCGCGTGCTCCTTTGCTCGGAGATCGGAAGTGAAGGCCGCAACTTCCAGTTCGCCCACCATCTCGTCCTCTTTGATCTACCAGAGAATCCCGAACTCCTAGAACAGCGGATCGGGCGACTCGACCGCATTGGGCAGAGCGAGACCATCAACATCCATGTTCCCTTTGTGAAAGGAGATCGTGGAGAGCGCTATGCCCGTTGGTATTCCGAAGGACTCAACGCCTTTGAAAAGAACCTCCACGGGGCCCAGATCCTCGTGAAACGGTTACAGGCACTCAAGACGGACACCCTTGACGAGTTCATCGAGGCCTCAAAAATTCTCAAGCAAGAGACCGAAATTGAGATGGAGCGCGGTCACGATCGCTTGCTTTCAATGACTTCGGATGGAGGCGACAAAGTCGATGACACTCTCGAGCTCATGGACAAATGGGACCATGATCGAAACTTCGAGGACTGGATCATGCGCCTTTTCGATTACTTCGGCCTCCACGTCCAAGAACTCGGAGCACGCGGTTACCTTCTCAAGCCAGGCAATGTCATCACCGATTCCTTTCCCGATCTCCCTTCCGAAGGAATGGGCGTGACCTTTGACCGCCATCGGGCCCTGAGCCGCGAGGAAATCGGCTTCATGTCAGCCGACCACCCCATGCTCGTCTCCGCCATTGATCTTCTCCTCTCAAGCGAAGCCGGAAACAGCTGCTTCGGAGTTTGGGAGACACCCGGCGATGTAGCGATTATTTTGGAAGCCTACTACGTTATCGAGTGCATCGCACCGGCTTCCCTCCAGACCGATCACTTCCTTCCCGCCATCCCGGTTCGAGTCGCGGTCGATCATGAAGGGACCAATCTCACCAACGACAACAAGCTCATCCACTCGGTCCTCCGCCCTGGAGCCCATCGCAAATTCCTCGATCAACCCAAGATCAACCAAGAAATGGTTCCGAAAATGCTCGAGACCCTCGGATCCCTCGTCGGCCAACGCCGGGTCACTATCGTCAAAAAAGCACTCGCGAAGATGAGCGAGACGATGGACGGAGAAGTCGCACGTCTCGAGGATCTCCGCGAGGTGAACCCGATAATCGACGACAGCGAAATCAACGCCGTGCGCGAGCGTGAGGAGGAACTGAAGAAGGCCATCACCGGTTCCCGCGTGAGACTGGATTCACTCCGCCTCATTTACAAGGCACCTGGGAAGTAGGGATCACCTCTTATTCTTCCTGATGTTGATGCCCATGAGGTAAACTTCTTTCATCTGTGCCTGGCTATCGAAGAAGGCTTCCGATTAGTCGTCATCGAGAACCCCTCTGAATTCCTCCTGATAGGCCTCTTGGCCTTTGGCCCAATCTTCTTCGAAGATTTCCACGACATTCTCCTGAGCCATCGCCTCCACCACACCTCCGCTCCCAGCCCCTTGACCAATCAAGAACATGCACCGGATCTTCCGAGGCCATCCCTTGGCAAAAATCTTGCAAGTCGTAGGAGTAGTCGCCCTATGAGCTACGAGATACTCCTGCATCGTTTCAAACTGAGAAAGAGCCCTTTTTATCACCAGCACGACTGAGGCACACCAGCTCCTCATCGGACTGGATCTTGCCTGCAATACTCGGCAACAGCCTCATCTTCACCCTATTAGACGCTAAACAAGTTGGAATTGTAACTGGGATTTTTCAAAATGGCCTCAATGACTCTTTTTGAGCGGAAAACCATCGTGAAATCGCACCCTAAATTCGCCCCTTAGCCCTTGATTCTTGAGGACCTAGCAGCCAGTTTCCAGAATGTCCTACGATCTTGTCGTTATCGGTGGTGGCCCTGGCGGATACGTCGCAGCCATCCGCGCTGGCCAGCTTGGAAAAAAAGTCGCCTGTGTCGAAATGGAGCGTGCCGGCGGAACCTGCCTCAACTGGGGTTGCATTCCTACCAAAGCCCTCCTCAAAAATGCTCACCTCTACCATCAGCTAAAGCACGATGCCGCGACCTTTGGTCTCAGTTTCGACAACCTCCAATACGATTGGACCAAAGTCATTGGGCGTTCACGCAAAGTGTCAGGCAAGCTCGCCGGAGGCATCGAGTTTCTCTTCAAAAAGAACAAAGTCGACTACGTTAAGGGATTCGGCTCCATCAAGGGATCGAACCAGGTCGAAGTGAAGAAGGCAGACGGCTCAGCCGAAATTCTCGACGCTAAGAACGTCATCATCGCCACCGGAGCGAAATCCCGGCCTCTTCCCGGCCTCGACATCAACGGAACCACCGTCATTTCCTCAAAAGAGGCTATGATTCTGGCAACGCAGCCTAAGTCGATGGTCATCATCGGAGCAGGCGCTATCGGAGTCGAGTTCGCATACATCTATAATGCCTTCGACACCGAGGTCACTCTCATCGAAATGATGCCCAACCTCCTCCCTGTCGAAGACGATGAGATCAGCGAGACCATCACTAAGATTTACAAGAAGGCTGGTATAAAGTGCCTTACTAACACCAAAGTCACCGCAACCAAGGACAACGGCTCTTCAGTCACCATCACGGTTGAAAACGCCGATGGCACACAGGAGATTACCGCCGACACCTGCCTCGTCGCGATCGGCGTCGCCCCAGTTCTTCCCGGAGGAGAGCAGGCCAAGCTCACCGACCGTGGCTGGATCGAGATCGACGACCGCTATCAGACCTCTATCCCGGACGTCTACGCCATCGGCGACATCTCCGGTCCTCCGTGGCTCGCGCATACTGCGAGCTTCGAAGCAATGCAGTGTGTCGAGGGCATGTTTGTCGAAGGTCACCAGGTCCGCCAGGTCGACGTCTTCCCAGGCTGCACCTACTCGTATCCTGAGGTCGCTTCGGTTGGTAAGACCGAACGCGCACTTAAAGCAGAGGGAATCGACTACAAGGTCGGTAAATTCCCCTACCAAGCACTTGGTAAAGCACAGGCTAGCGGCGAGACCGAAGGCTTCGCGAAGCTCCTCTTTGGTAAAGAGCACGGCGAGGTTCTCGGCGCGCATATCATTGGTGAGAATGCGACCGACCTCATCGCAGAGATGGGTCTCGCAGTAACGATGGAAGCGACTATTGATGATATCCACGCGACCATTCACGCGCATCCCACTTTGGCCGAAGCAATTCACGAAGCCACTCTCGATGCGGATGGTCACGCCATTCACTTCTAAAAATTGACGGTCTCCTCCCGTGGAACTTCCTCGTCATAAAAAATGCGACTATAAGTCACCACTCAGCCTACCGGAAGGCTCTGTGGTGGTTTTACGAAAACGTAAACATGAAGATCAGGGGTCCCATACCCTTTCGGGACCTCCGGGAGGACTCTATTTTCCTTACCTCCAAAAGGTCCATTTCTTCGCGTGCAAGAAGTCCTAGAGGAACCTTCTTAAGAACAAGCGCAATCCCCAGATATTGAACATCCTTCAGGAGACTTCCCGGCAAGTCGCAGCGCGATCTTTTCCGCCGTCGGTGTGATCGAAAGCCCTCCGAGATTGGTGCAGCGTAACTCCCGTGGCATCTGATGGGCCACCTTGTTCATCGACGCCACCACTTCATCGAAGGGGATGAGATGATCATATCCCGCCAAGGCCATATTGGCACAGGAAAGCGCGTTCGACGCCGCCATGATATTTTTCCCGAGGCAAGGAGCTTCCACCCGATTGGCGATGGGGTCACAGATCATGCCAAAGCTATTTTGGAGAGCCAAAGACGCGGCCGCCAATTGCTGCTGCGTATTTCCTCCAGCCAGATGGGCAGCGGCAGCGGCAGCCATTGCAGCCCCCGATCCGCATTCTGCCATACAGCCTCCTTCCTCCGCGGCAAAGGTGGCATCCTTGGCAATAAAGACCCCAATCAGTCCCGCCACGAAGAGTGCGCGTGATCTTTCCACTTTACTTGACCCCAACGCATCCGCAATCGCCAAGACCGCCCCCGGCATTGCGCCACAGGATCCAGCCGTTGGCGCGGCCACGATCACCCCCATCGACGACTTCACTTCCATAATAGCCGAAACGTATCGAATCATCCGGTTATTGATATCCGCCGGAATAAGACGTCCCTCTTCTTCCGCTTTCACCATTAAAGGACTCTGTGCCGGGAGGATACGGTTTTGATAGTGCGTCCCCTTGAGCCCCGACTGAATCGCGGATTCCATGATGGCCGTCAAGGCCATCATCTTCTCCATCAACTCCTCCTCTGAATTCCCAGAACGAGCCACCTCGTAGGCCAAGGCTGATTCCCAAAGTGGGCCATTTGCGCGTCCCTCATCCTCCATTAACTCACCGCATCGGACAAAGGGCACGGTAAGATTTCTTCGGGATAGCACTGGCAGAACAGCCGGAAGAATCCTTGATCTACTTGCTCCGATCCTACGCGCCAGCTCTTCTATTACTTCAACCTCAGGCTCACTTCGGAGGTCAAAACGCAAAAGTCCTCCCGAGCTTTCCCGCGGATTCCAAGTGATAAATTCCGAGGCGCGCGCGAGGGCCGATTCCGAATAATCTCCCTCGTTGACCTCTCTATCCAACCAAAAAACTGCTGAATGAAGATCACCCGCACCTTCAAAGACAATTCCATCAATCGCCTGCAAAGCGATCATTCCACCTCCTGTTGAAATTGCATCCAGCCGGTAAACGTCTCCACTCACACCGTGAAGCTCGAGACGGTAGAAATTCGGATGAGAGGCCTCATAGGAGACGTAAGTGACCTTAACGACGATCCCCTCCTCCTCCAATGCCTTGGGATGATCCGGAAGCCTTTCATCATCAGGCTCCCAACCCAGAATCCCACTATAGAGACCCAAATCAGTTCCTTGATCCTTGTGAGTGGTCACGAGCGCACCATTGGGATCATAAAAAACATGCAAACTCTTGATGGGCTCACCCACAAGTCCTCGAGCAATCCGTCCGATCCGATTGGCAGCCGCACTATGCGAGCTGCTTGGACCACGCATCACAGGTCCAAGAACATCATTAAAAATGCTGGGTATTTGCTGCGTCAAAGGCATATATTCTAGATGTAAGATTCTCATCGAAAAGATCGATGTCAACCAAGCATCTCGATGCTCCGCACCTATCGGCCTTTCATCAAAGTAACCTTTTTCCTAAGCTTGCGGTACTTCCGCGGAAGCTTCCCCATGCGCTTCAGCTTACCTTTCTGCTGCACTTGCCAAAATCTTCCTTGTTGATGATCGAGACAAGTCAACCAGCCACCACGACAAGCCGCCGTGTCGATACAAATACTGTGTCCCCGGTCCGAAGGAATCCCTTTCCGCTGAACCGTGTGTCCACAAATTACCAGCTTCCCAGATTGATGAGGCTTGGCATCGCAAAATCGCATCCACGCCATTTCTTCTTCGTCTTGCTCTTCCGGAGGGGCCTTCGGAGCCAGTCCTCCATGGACAAAGATACAATCATCCGTCTCGTAAAAGGATAAAGCCTTCCGGATAAATTTCCAGTGAGCCGCCGGAACCTCAGAAAGGCTTCCCCCATAGGAGCCCAAGGTCTCCTCTCCGCCCACCTCCATCCAGTGATCGTTGTGAATCTTGGAGCGCCTGGAATGATCCATGATGAGTTCATGATTTCCTTTGAGGCAGATCAATTCCGCATCCCATTTCCAATTCAAGAGGTAGTCGATGACTCCTTTGGACTTGGGACCACGATCGACATAGTCACCCAGCATCACGATAATATCCCCCTTCACTGGAGCGACGAATTTCAAAAGCCGTTTGAGCGCTTTGAGACATCCATGGACATCCCCGATTGCGAGAACCCTTCCCATATTCAAAATGCTTTCATTCTTTCCCATTCTTTACTGTCGCCGAAAATTCTCTGCCCAATAAGCAGCAAACCGCCCGAAACATCGAGATCTTTTGGTCGATAGGATGGAGCCTCGAAATTTCCTTCGTCATCGTAGGACAAATGCCACTGAAACATCGGAAGAAGCTTCCGATATTCACGGTCCCGCATTTCTCCAAATCTCATATCAATGAAGACCGTCTTTCCCTCAGGTCCCCGACGTGCCACCCAATGCCCCCGGGAGGACCACTTGAGAGCCTCCATCATCTTTTCCCCTTCGAATGGCTCCACCAATGCATGATTTTTCGAGAAAAAATCATAGCTCGATTCACCACGATCAAAGGGCGACCAAAATTTAACGAAGTATCCCTCCTCCGTCTCGATCAAGCCCCGCCAAAGGAGAGTATTCAGCGGAGTGGGTGCGACCGCTACCACTTTCGCCCCCGGGATATCAGCAGCAACTTGTCTAGAAATAGAATCCCCCGCCCAAAGCTTCATGATAAAGCTGAAGGCGACATAAAGACAGCTTACACACAAAGCCTTCTTCGCGATGGACGAACGGATCACCGTCGTCTCCAAGGTGCCCCACAAAAAGCGAACCCAGCCGTCCGGATTGGCATCAAACTTGAGCGCCAACATCCTCAGCTTATAGGATAATACTCTCACACAGCGCCAAAATATCACCACACACCAAACCAACAAAGGAAGGGTAAAGAGAGGGTCAATGATGAAGAGATTGCTAAACGCAAACCTCTGGTCAGAAAAGGGCTCAAGCAGCTGGGTCCCGTAACTTGTGAAAATATCGATGAGCACATGCGTGCTCCAGGCTAAAAACACAAACCAGCCCGCTTCCTTCGTCATCACTCCTCGTTTCCGATGAATGAGCGACAGAGGCTTTGCAAAGAGCAGCGTTGCCAAGGCCATCATAAAAAATGAATGGGATATCCCTCGGTGCCAATGAAGCCGTGCCGCATCATCAAAGAAGGGCGAGAACAGGATATCCAAATCAGGGAGGGTGCCAAAGAGAAGACCCCACGCAGATGCCCGCCACCCAATCTTCTTTCCTAAGACGAGCTCTCCAACAACCGCGCCGAGCGCTGCTTGTGTGATGGAATCCACATACCGAACCTAGAGAGGATCAGCCGATTGCCAACCGCGAATTCCTCGTGACTATTGATCTTACATTCAGCCCACTAAAAGTTTAGGCCTGTTGCTCGTATCTCGCAGCTATTCTTCATCCTTTGGCAAAGGCGGAGCGGGCGGAGGAGGATCTTCCTCGGAAGTCAGAGCGGGAAAGACGGCGTCCTTCCACAATTGCTTGCCCGTGTTTTCCTTCACCACATTATTTTCATAAGCAGCGAGTTGGCCCCCTTTTTCGAGAACCACTCCCGCTTCCCCATTCTTGGTCACAGTATTTCCAACGAGCGTTATTTGGCGCGATTCGTCCTGAATGACAATTCCTCCGAGGAGATTTCCACTCACCTCACATTTTTCAATGAAGAGCTCTGGAATTCTGGAGAAGAAGAGCCCCACCTCACGATTTCCTTCACTGCGACATGAGGAGATTGAAACTTTGGTGTCAGGAGCGAGAACGACCATCCCGGAGCGCCCGTTTTTGAGAAACTGACACGAGGTGATCTCTCCCGAACCACCTTCCCAGAAATCTAATCCATGGTGGAGATTCTCGCGGAGCGAAACATTCTCCAAAGTCGCACGTGAGTTTTCCCCTTTCACCGCAACCCCGTCCCAACCGGACTTACTAATATCGCACTGAGCAAGTTGAGCTGAGCCTCCATCGATGACAGCGAGGCCATGCCCACTTGCTCCGGATATCGTCGAGTCCTCAAGCTCCAGAACTCCACTGCTGATCGCCACCACAGGAAAGCGCTCCTCATCGTTTACCAGTCCCTTGTGCCGTAGCGTTAGGGAAGCGAGGCGGACTTTGGTCCCAGATTGGTTCAGGGTGATCACCGATCCTTTTCCTCCCTCAAATTCGAGGATCGTGGACTTCCTGCTCTCCCCCACCAATTCGATACCGGGAGGGATGATAAGAGACTCTTCATAAGTGCCCTTCGCAATGAGAATTCGGTCGTTCTTACCGGCTGCTTCGATCGCTCCCGCAATCGTTTTAAATTCCTTGGGCACACGGATCACGCGCCCGTAACCCGACATCTTTAGATAAAGCTCGCGGACCTCTTTATTAGGATCCAGTCGCATCGCCTCCTTGAGGAACTCAAGAGCCTCTCCGGAATAAACTCCCGTATCGAGCTTCCGAGCCTTGGCAAGAAATTCGCCAACCGCTTCTTGGTCTTTCTTCATCCGCTCCCGCTCCGTTCCTATGCGTTGCCTCAGCACAGGGATTTCAACGTGCTCCGAATTAATTTTTACCAATTCAACGAGATTATTATCCGCAAGATCGAGATCGCCTTTCGAAATCGCCTTTCGAAGAGCCTTCACAATGAGAAGGCTCCTTACCTGAAGCAATCCTTCGGAAATGAGACTACGTAGTTCGGCAAGCTTGGGATGATCTGGTTCAAGGTCCTCAACCTGGTCGCAGAAATCACGCGCCTTAGTAAGGCGACCTGCCTCGAGAGCGGCCTGAGCATTTCCAATCAAAAAACCGATCTGCTGTCCCTTTTCCTCTTCCTTGCCAAACAAGATTTTCTCGACGGCCTCGGCGAGCAATGCATCGTTAACGCCCGCTGCCTTGAGTTCTTCGATACTGCCTTGCGCCTCATCCCAGCGACGATTCTCGATCGCTTGCGAAAGAGCCTCCTTCTGTTGCACCAGCGATACAACAGGTTTTTCCAAGGTCTCTATACCAACCCATTTCTGGTAACCCACCAAGCCGGCTACCGCGATTGCGAGTAGCACCACGGCCCAAACCCACATTCCAAAAGGGGGGCGCTGCCTCTCTGGGGTTTCTTTGAGAGTCTTAAGCACCTCCCCAAGAGACACTAAATCTGCTTCATACCTCGCTCGCTGCTCAAGATCCTCCGTGGACACGACGAGCATCGCGAGGCGCTCTTCCGCTTCCAGCCACCTGGGCAGGTAGTCAGCCACACGATCACGCTTCTTGAGTCCCAGGCATTTCCGCGCCTCGTTTCTCGTCATCGTTTTCGACTGCTCTCTCATGTCGTGAAAGGTCTGCACTAATGTCTATTTACCACCAATCTCAAAAAATATTACCAGAGTCCTAACTTTCCGTAATGCAGCGCGTAGACAGCCATCGTCGCATTGGCCACTCCATGCATCACGACACAGGCGAGAAGACTTCGGGTCCAAACCGCCACCCCGTAGGTGAGGGACCCGTAAATAACAGCACCAAGATAGTCTACCGGAGCATGCGCGATCATGAAAGCCAGTGTCACCACAATAAAAGAGATCCACGCAGGCTTTCCAAAGCGCACCTTCCAATAATCACCATCCATATCCAAAAGGAAGCGCATCAAGAAGCCCCGCCAGAAAATCTCTTCCACCAGGGAAACGATCACGACGGCACGAAAAATCCGCATCACCACCGAAAACACCTGCGCCGAAGTGGACTCAAAGACATAGGGATCAAAGCCCTCTTTCCGAGGAGCCAGCCCGGTCAGTTTCTCGAAGAAACCATCCGGTTTCTCCGTCATTCCCCAGTAATCATAAAGGGTCGTCGGAAGAAGCCAGAAACCGATTCCCACCAATCCCGCAATCACCCCGATCCAAACCTTTTTCGACCATTTCAGGTCATAGTGCTGCCAAAAGAAGCACAGCGTCACGAGCGTCACCACCACCTGAATGGGGTAAAACAATTGCTCCGGCCAATGACGATACCACGGCGCATTGTCATGCTCCCAAAGCATAGCCTCCCCGACAAACTGGCTCAACATCAGAAAGACCATAAACACCCCAAAAGGCACTACATGAGCCAAAGTTCGGTCTTTCCGCCAAAGTGCGAGTTGCTCTCTCATTTCTAGGAAAGGGTTCCAATAAAGCGTTCCAGACGAATCATCGCCTCCTTCAAACCATCCATGCTCGTGGCGTAGCAACAACGCAAAAAACCTTCCCCACATTCACCAAAGGCCGTTCCCGGCACCGCCGCGACTTGCTCCGCTTCCAAAAACTGCATCGCAAACTCCTGACTACTCAGACCGAATTTGCTGATATCCGGGAAAACGTAGAACGCTCCACCCGGCGAGTGGCAATCGATTCCCATTTCGTTGAGTCGGCTCACCAAAAAGTCCCGGCGCTCCCGGTAGGCGCCCTTCATGTGCTGATAAATCTCTTCGCCGCCCTTGAGCGCCTCAAGAGCAGCCATCTGACTGGTGATCGGCGCACAGAGAATCCCGTATTGATGAATTTTCATCATCGCCTCGATCAAAGCCTCAGGAGCACAAGCATAGCCCAGACGGAACCCCGTCATCGCGAAAGCCTTGGAGAATCCGTGAAGTAAAATCGTCCGCTCCCGCATCCCAGGAAGGGCCGCAATGCTCAGATGCTCTCCGCCATCATAACGAAGCTCACTGTAAATTTCATCCGTGAGGACGATAAGATCGTGCTCGATACAAAGCTTGGCGATCCCTTCGAGATCCTCTCGTGAAGCCACTGCTCCCGTTGGATTCGTTGGAAAGTTAAGCATCACCACTTTCGTTTTCTCGGTGATGGCGGCCGCAAGATCCTCTGGCTTGAGCGAAAAATTATCCTCTTTTTTCGTAGCAACCGATACCGGCACTCCGTAAGCCAACGCGATACTGGGTGAGTAAGAAACGTAACAAGGTTCGTGAAAAATTACTTCATCTCCAGGATTCAGCAAAGCCCGAAGCGCTAGATCAAGAGCCTCGGAAACGCCCACCGTGATGAGAACTTCTTTCGAACCATCATAGCTGATGTGGAAAAAATTCTCCACATAGATGGCAATCTCACTGCGCAATGACAACAGACCCAAGTTCGAGGTGTAACTCGTCTCTCCTCTCTCCAGCGAGAGAATGGCGGCCTCACGCACCCGCCAAGGGGTCACAAAATCTGGCTCGCCTACCCCGAGCGAAATCACATCGTCGCGCCCGATCACGAGTTCGAAAAAATCTCGAATTCCAGAACGCGGGATCGCCTTGAGGTGATCAGCTATTTTATCTTCGATCTTCATCTAGGGAGAGACCGGAAGTCGTTCTACGCTTTCGTCGCTACCGAAGAAAAAACCATTCTCCTTGTAGGACTTGAGACGAAAAATGGTCGAACAAGAGACCACTCCATCGAGTGAACTCAGCTGCTCGGCTACGAAATTTGCTACGCCCATGAGATCGTCGCCTTCGACCAGGACGAGAAGATCAAAACCTCCGCTAGTGAGATAACAACTCTTCACTTGCTCGAAGCGCGCAATCCGCCGTGCGAGTCGATCAAACCCATCGCCGCGCTCCGGCCTTAACCTTACCTCAATGAAAGCAGTAACGTGTTTTGAAGAGATCTGCGCCGGATCCACCATCGTCTGGTAACCGCGAATGACACCCTCTTTTTCGAGTGTCGCAATCTTCTCGGCCACTTTTTGAGGGGTCGATGACAACTTGTCCGCAAGAACTTCTAAAGAGAGTCTTGCATTCTGGCGCAGGAGTTCGAGGAGGGCGTTCATAAAGATACCAGTCTAGTCACCAAAGCAGACCCCAATCGCACGAGCAGCCGTCACCACCTCGGAGGTTGGCTCCACAAGACGTAATTTTTTCACCGCTTCCTTGATAGAAACAGAACCGACATGGTAGCTCTGATAGCTTACCATTTGGCCAAATTTCCCTTCGGTGGCCAGCTGGGTCGCCATCACTCCAAAGCGCACCCCCAGAATCCGGTCAAGTGAGGTCGGAGCTCCTCCGCGCTGGACGTGTCCAAGCGTGGTGCAGCGCGTTTCTTTACCCGTCAACTTGGCAATTCCAGCTGCCACCTGCTCCCCCATTCCACCCAAGCGAACTTCGCCGCCCGTGTTCTCATCAACCGTCGCTAGAATCCCATCGGGACTCAGGGCACCCTCAGCAACAACCACGAGCGAACTGCCGTAACCCTCCTCCCCGCGTGCCTTAATGTGTTCGGCAATTTTTTCGTATGAGAAAGGAATTTCCGGAAGGAGAATAACATTGGCAGCTCCAGCCATCCCACCCCACAGAGCGATCCAACCAGCGTGACGTCCCATCACTTCGAGAACCATCACGCGCTTGTGACTGGCACCCGTTGTGTGAAGACGATCCAAGCCATCGACCACGCAGTTAACTGCGCTATCGAATCCAAAAGTCATCGCCGTCGCCTGAAGATCATTGTCGATTGTCTTGGGAACTCCGATAATGGGCCAGCCTTGCTCAAAGAGCTGCTGGGCAGTCGTCAAAGAGCCATCACCACCCACGACGACCAAGCCGTCGATCTTGAGTCCGTCCAAGGTCGCTTTGGCGCGATCCACAATATCCTGGGGAACGGCCGAAACATCTCCTTCACCGATTTTCGCCGCGAAGTTCCCTTTATTAGTGGTTCCTAAAATGGTGCCTCCCAGTTTCAGAATTCCTTCGGTCTCGCGAGGAGTGAGGAAAACATGCCCATTTTCTGGGTCCAAAAGTCCCTCGAAACCGTCATAGAAGCCTACTGCTTCTCCGCCCATCGCCGCTGCCGCACCGACCACTCCATGGATCACTGCATTAAGCCCTGGGCAATCGCCCCCGCTATTTAAAATTCCGATTCGCATGATAATTTTCTTGATTGATGTGTGGGTGCTTGAAAATGTTTAGAACTTTGGAACAATAAGGAACTCCCGGGCTGAATCGGCGACCGGACGGCCTTGTCGGGACCATGCTTCATAGCGCTCCCATCCTTGCTTAATGAGCTCTTGGGTCCGGGCTTCGCGATTCGGGCTACCTAGCGTGATCACAATAAGATTGCGTGGAGTCAGGCGGGTGCTCCCATTGGGCATTTTCTCTACGATATTCGGCTTTACCGCGCTCGTGGCCAAACAAGGGCCGGCAAGCACGGTCGATCCGGATTTAATTCCGTTGATCCCCAGAGAACCCACCAAAGTGTGAGTATTGGCGATTTTGAACCCACGCCGCTGGTTTCCTCGATAGGAGCCAATGCTACGAGATTTCTGCTTCACGTAGTATTGCATCCCCGTGTGGCGCATGGCGTAAATACCAAGACGTGCCATATCGCGAGCGGTCGATGATCCTCTTTGGCGCGCTGTGTCCATTCCGTGGGGATTGGCAAAGCGGGTCCTCGTCATTCCCACTGCTTGGGCCAGATTGTTCATCTCCCCAACAAAGGCGTCCACGGGATTGCGGGAAAGGCCGTTTCGAACACAAATCGATCGCCCCACGTGATTAGCAAGGGTGTATGCCGCGATATTGTCAGAGCCCAAAAGCATGGAATACATGGCATCGCGCAGAGAAATACGATCTCCCGGAACCATCCCCATGGGATTCGAACCACCAAGGTAAGACGCTTCAGGAGGAACAAATGCCAATTCAGCCATGCTGGAATCACTTAAATCCGACCAGTCGAGAACAACCATAGCGGTAGCAATCTTGGTCAAACTGGCAACCGGGCGCTTCGTATCTGCACTCAACTCCAGAATCACCTTCCCGCTATGCGCCTCTACCGCGATGTAGCTCTCTTGCGCGGCCACCGATGTACTTATGAATATAGTCACTGCGAGAAGTCGGCAGAGAAAGTTCAGCAGAGAAAATTGCTTCAGATTCATGGCAGTCGCGGGACTCTAATGTTAAGATGGCCAATGACAATCCCCAATCCCAGTGGGTTTCAACCCCTCCACAGGAATAATTTCGTAGCTTATCGACAATTTTCCATTGCCAAGCCTCCCGAATTCCGTTGGAGTAATTCCCGTAATGAGAAAACTCCTTTTCGCCACAATCGCCATCGGATTGGCTGCTCCATTGTTTGGAGACATCCAAGCGCCTCCAGGATCACGCTACGATTCTACTCGTAAACTTGGCCGTGCAGTCAGCAACATCCTTTACGGAATCGTTGAAATCCCCGAGCAAATGGTTCGTAAAACCGAAGTCAATGGCCGCAAAGCGGGCTACTCCTTTGGAGTTGTCGATGGCACTCGCCGCACCTTCCGCCGTCTTGGTTATGGCTTCTACGAACTCGTCACCTTTTATTGCCCAAGTCACCACGGCACCTTCAAGCCACCTTACACCAAGTGTGGCAGCGATGACCGGATTGAAATGAATCCAGCCGATGGCCTTAGCGAATTCCCACCCGAGCTTGGTGCGGAGTCCTACTTCAAACATTCCCGCACTCAGAAGTGGTAGTTACTTGTTGAGACACACAATTTCAAAGAGCCGCTTCACACGAAGCGGCTTTTTTATGCCTATAATTAGAAGAATTAGATTAAAATATCCCCTATAGGCACCCTATTTTTCGAAAATTATTCGAAATCCAAGATCATCCGCCCGATGTGACCGGCTATCCAGCCACACACGAGAAGCAACTCCGGTTCCTGGAGTCAAAAATGATCCTCCGCAAGCAACGGGCTTTTTCGAACGAAGCTGAAAAGCAGGATTCACTTCGTCATCTCGCGTCCACTCCCTGACATTTCCAGCCATCCCGATCAGGCCGGACTCCGTGCGATCCATCTCGGGAGCCGAAGCCTTTCCCCATCCGGAGATCGCCTCCGTGGGCTCCGAAGCAGATTTCCACTCGGCAAGAGTCGGCAAGCGCCCCCCCTGCCAACGGCTAAAAGCATAAGCGTCCCACCAATCAACCCCGACAATTGGGCAGCCGTCACTGACCAATCGATCACTCCAAGCATTACCCTCCTTGGCGGCACCGGAGAGCGAGAACCAATCATCTGGATGATGACTCTCCTTGTCCTTGGGTTGATCAGGATGATCAAAGCCAGCGCGGTCAGCCGCATCTAGCTTCGAAATACTTTCAAGAAAGGCGCGATACTGACCAATCGTGACCTCATGAGCGGATAAAGACAAACTCGGGGCGATTTTTACGGGCGGAAGTTGAGCCTCAACTTCCTCGACAGAAGAATCATCTCCAGGCTGAACTACCACAAAGTAGAAAATGAGCCCCGCGCCGAAGATCAAACCAGAAACCAAAGCCCATCCCCAACCCGGAGAGCCGTTGACTGGCTCCGTATCCTCGCCCACCGATTGGGAGGCGGTAGGCTGATCATTTCCCTCTAGCTGATCGATCACCTGCCGTGAAAGTTTCTTGATTTGCTTCCAGGTCAAAGGAACGGGCCGATCAAGATCGATCATATAGGCAAGCAGTGACCCAACCCGGGTAGACCCAGGCTGAGCAGGAAGAAGCATTTCATCAAAAAGAGCACCCAACAGCTGCTTGCCAGCGGTGGACTGCGCCTCAGAGCGCGGACCGTCCGAGACCAAGTTCATCATGCGAAGGGCTGGACCATCCACAATCACATGGTGCGCCGCGATCGAGACGGCCGCAAGGTCTTGGCTCTCAAGATGAAGCTGGGCATCGGCAAGTTGCTCCAGCAGAAAGACCACTTCAAGTGGCGCAAACTCATTACCCTCCTCGATCAACTGGTCCAAACTTTTCCCTAGGAGACGTTCCCGGGCATAATAGGTGGCATCCTCATCTCCGTGAGCCTCATAAACGGCTCCAATCACTGCATGAGAAACAGCTGCCTTTGCCCTGACATCTGAAAGAAAGTTAGTTTTTAAAACGATGTCAGCTGCAGATTCCCGTTTGAGCATTTCCAGCATCACATCCCGCCGCACCGAGATCTGTTCCGCTTTCCAAGTGCGTGTAAGAACCCCTCCGGACACGGCCTCTAAGAGCCGATAATCCCCCACAATATCTCCTGACTGGCGCGTCTGACCCATCTTATTATCTACCTGCCTTGTGAACCATTATCCGAAGGCATCTGCGGAAGGATAGAATCTCCTGCTCCACGATCTTCTAGCTCTTTAAGGAGGCGGTCAAGTTCAGGGTCCCACGAGGGGTCATCGGAGACCCTTTGCGCGAGCATTTCGACAGACAAGGTCCGCGGTTGGGGGACAATATCGACGAGTTCACCATCGTAGTAGAGCTCTGCAATGAAGCCGTAAAATTTCCGCTCCCCGAGGATAAATTGCCCACGTGCATCCTGATTCCTAACGAGATACCAAACCTCCACCATTTCCTCCCCATCTTGGTAATTCACCGGCTGATCCATCCAGTAATTCCCCCGCCCCAATTCAGATTCTTCCACGTTTGCCCCCACCACTTTTCCATCAACTTTCTCAAAAAAGTGGACCGTCGGCTGGAGAAGCATCGGATCAAATTCCCTTCCAGGCGCCACCGAAATCGAAAGGGTGATTCCACGACGTTCTCCTTCGGGCATCTTTTGCGGGAGCATCTTGCGCGCCGCTCCAAGGGATGCGAGACCAGTAACGTTTGTTTCAAGACCTTTCGCGATTTTGCTGGCCGCTTTCTTAAAGAGTGATCCCGCCTTTGGCCCCAGTTGAAACACTTTCACGTAGTAGTCCGCTGCGGTATCATTGATTCCCATTGTTTCGAAAGTGACGGCCATCTCGTAAAGGACATGAGAGTTCTTTGGCTCTTTCAAATACGCCTCCTCAAGTTTTGTCATCGCTGCGACATTGTCACTCGCGATTCGGGCGCTACGTGCATCATTCACGAGACGCTCAATTACCGGATCGGCAATCATGGGCGAGGTCGAAAGTGTTTCGGATTCGCCAAGAGACGCTTCATCTACGGAAGAAAGCAGGGCTCTCATTTCCGCTTGGGTGAGTCCTTTCAGCTCGGGAGCTTGGGCGACGATCGGTGCCTTCAACTCCACCGTAACATACTCCTTCACAACACGCGTGACGGCCTCGGGCGTGGCCGAAGGACTAGTGCGAAAGGCCATCGCCGCCCCCACAGTCATCAGCTGAACAAAGGCGATGAGCCCCATGATCCAACACGAAACATGGAACACCACAAGATTGGGCTGAGCTTGCAAAGTTGAACTTTTCATGGGGATAGCGATTCTAAAGGCTGGGTCATCGACTGTCAACGGGGCCTTGCACTTCTCAAAATGTCCCCTATTTCTAACGCAATGGCTATTACCGCCGATTCTCTCCCCAAGCTCTCTCCACTCAATGCGGGGCCTGATGCGGTGGCGCGCGGGCTCGCCCATCTGCCGGGACTCGTGTTCTTCGACAGCGTTGGCAACTTCCCCTCGAATCACGCCCCTCCACTTTCAATCATCGGAGCGCGTCCGATCAAAGTTCTCAAAGGCGACATTTCGAACCCAAAAAATCTGGAAGCGGCACTGGAAGCCAGAAAATCGACCGGACGAGACTACGGTTTCCCTACCGGAGCCGCGTGCGGATGGGTGGACTACGATGGACGCTACTGTTTTGGAATCTATCCCGAACTTCTCATCTACCACCACCACACCGGAGAATGGTGGGAATGCGGCTCACTCAGCGAGGAGCTGCGTGAGCCTAAAACGAGCGAAGCCTTTTCTCTCGGAAAATGGCGTGAATCGCTCGACCGCAAAGCCTTCGTCGAAACCGTAGCAGCCGCCAAAGAATACATCGTCACAGGAGACATTTATCAGGTGAATCTTTCACGGAAGATAGCCGCGAAATGCCACGCTCCCTCAGGGCTCCTCGACCTCTACGACCGACTCCGGAGCTGCTCACCCGCTCCCCTCGCCTCCTACTTCAATCTGGAGGGACGGGAAGTTCTCTCATCTTCTCCCGAAACTTTCTTACGTCTTTCAGGATCCGAGATCGAATCGAGACCCATCAAGGGCACCCGACCTCGCTTCGCTGATCCCGAACTTGATTCCCGCTCCGCCTTCGACCTCCGCCAGTCTGAAAAAGAGACTGCCGAGTTGGTCATGATCACCGATCTCCTCAGAAACGATCTCGGGCAAGTCTCCGAGTTCGGATCGGTTCAAGTAACCGACATGCTCCAGCTCGAAAAGCTCCAGCACGTTCACCATCTGGTATCCACCATCAAGGGAACCTTGCGAAAGGACGTTTCTCATCTCGACGCCCTCGCCTCTTGCTTCCCCGGTGGCTCGATCACCGGAGCGCCAAAAAAGCGAGCTCGCGAGATTATTTCCGAGCTCGAGCCCTGCTCTCGCGGACTTTACACCGGAACATTAGGTTACTTTGGCTTCAATGGTGAGTCCCAGTTTAATATCGCCATCCGAACCTTAATCCATGAAAAAGGAACCCTCGCTTATCACGTGGGTGCCGGAATTGTCGCCGACTCGGAGCCCGAGGCAGAGTTCGAAGAGACCGAACAAAAGGCCGCCGGAGTGCGGCTAGCTCTCGGGAAATCTCCCCAGACTCCGTCTTGAGCTTGTCTAGCAAAGCTTTATCGGGCAAACTGGTAGCACCTTATGAAGATCTCCAAAGCCGTGATCACGGCCGCCGGCCCCGACCACCAACATCTCCCTCTTCAAACCCTCGTCAGTAGCTCTGGCGACACAAAAACCGTTCTCTCCCTTCTTCTCGACGAAGCCTTCAATGCGGGGATCGAATCCATCGGCATCGTCATTGCTCCCGGAACCCAGCACGATTTCAAAAGCGCTGTGAATGGCCATCTTGAAAAAGTCACCTTCATCGAGCAAACCGAGTCTCTTGGATTCGGACACGCCGTTCTCATCGCAAGCGACTTCGTCGGCTCAGACAGCTTCCTCTTACTCGTAGGCGACCACCTTTACCTCAGTAGTCAGGAGAGCAGTTGCATGCGGCAACTCATTGAGGTGGCATCGCAAGAAAATTGTCCAGTCTCCGCAGTACAAGCAACTCATGAAAGCCTCCTTCCCTACTATGGCGTGGTCGGAGGAAAACGAGTCTCGGGGAACCCCCGCCTCTACGAGGTCGAAACGATCCTCGAAAAACCCTCGCCCACCGAAGCCGAGCAAAACCTCATCGTTCCCGGGCTGCGCGCCGGAAACTATCTCTGCTTCTTCGGCATGCACGTTCTCACTCCTTCCTTTATGGAGGAGCTCGCCAGATCTTCTGTCGACTCATCCGGCCGACTCCCCTTGACGCCCAGCCTCGATGCCAACGCTCAAAACGAACGCTACCTCGCACTCGAACTCGAAGGGCGCCGTTTCAACATCGGTGAGCCCTATGGTCTGCTGCGTGCAAATTTAGGAATGGCGCTGGCCGGTCCCAAACGCGACATAATCATGGCTTCCATCATCGAACTCATCGCTGCGACTCGCTAACCGAATACCATCATGCTTCTCGACCTCATCACATCGGAAGACGCCTCGGTCCGCGATCAACCCTTGGAATCCGCCTGCGCATCTCTCGATAAAAAATCACTTCTTCAGGAGTGCTCTCAGCTTGATCAGTTTCGTCGTAAATCTGAGAACCTTTATGATCGGGTCCGCGCCCTCTTTTTTCTAGCAGCCATTCATCGCTACCACCTTCCCAAAAAGCTCTCCGGAGAGGCCACGGGCTCGATCCCCTTTTCGGGATACGAAGATTTGTTGGGGCGTCGTTTTGAAAAAGCTATCGATACCTTTCTCGCCGGGCAGGACTCACAAGGTGCCAGTGACGCCATCTCTTCTTCTCTCGCATCCGCCTACCACCAACTAGCTTTCCAAACTCTCGCCGACCAAGTTCGTAAATCGGTCCGCACCGTCCGAGGCAACCAATGGATGTTTCGTATGGGTCATCCCGCCAACCAGCCCCTTCGCATTCGCCCGGAATTATTAGAAGAAGAATCCCATCTCTTCCCCGTTCTCCGCGAATTGACTCCGGTCCGCATGGACCTCACTCACTCGGCTTGGTCCGATATTTTTTTCCTCGGCATGGACTCCCCCGAAGGTGCCCGCGTCATTAATGTCTCGATTGACCTCGCTGTTCATGGACGCGACGACACCCCCACCCCACCTGTCGAAGCCTATTTCCGCGTCATCGATAAGCCCGTCCTCAAGCTCACTTCGATCGATCTCAAAGCGACCGCTGAAATCGAATCTCTCGCTGAGGTTTTCGACTTCGCCAAGGACTACCTTGGCCTCCTCAAAGCAGCCGTCATTGCCTCTGGCATCGTCCCTCCAGGCATCGAAGGATCCGGGGAATCGCTCGCCGACTTACTCGAACAGATCGTCGGCCCCGGTCATGGAATCGAAATCATCTCCTCGGTAAACAACATCCCGAAAGGATCACGTCTCGCCGTCTCCACCAATCTTCTCGCCGCTCTCATCTCGGCCTGCATGCGGGCAACCGGACAAACCAAATCCCTCACAGGCCCCCTCGCTGAGAACGAGCGACGACTCGTCCTCGCTCGCGCCATTCTAGGCGAATGGATCGGTGGCTCCGGAGGAGGATGGCAGGACTCCGGTGGCGTCTGGCCTGGCATCAAAATCATCGAAGGCGAAATCGCTGGCGAGACCGACCCCGAGTACGGTGTCTCACGCGGTCGGCTCATGCCCAAGCACCGCGTCTTTGATCAAGACGAAATCCCAACTTCCTCACGCGAAGCTCTCCAAAACTCACTCATCCTTGTCCATGGCGGCATGGCTTCCAATGTCGGCCCCATTTTGGAAATGGTGACCGAAAAATACCTCCTGCGATCCTCGGAAGAATGGGCCGGCCGCAGCACCGCGCTTTCCCTTTTAGATAAAGTCCTCGATGCCCTCAAACAAGGCGACATCAAGCGTCTCGGCGCACTCACCACCGAGAACTTTCGCGGCCCTCTCCAGACGATCATCCCTTGGGCCACCAATCACTTCACCGAAACCCTCATCGAAAGAGCCGAAGCGGAGTTCGGCGATGATTTTTGGGGCTTCTGGATGCTCGGGGGCATGTCCGGCGGCGGGATGGGCTTCATCGTCAACCCGACTCGAAAGGCCGAAGCCCTCGGTCGCCTCCAGGAAATCATGCTCGAGACCAAACGCGAATTGGAGCATGCCCTCCCTTTCGCCATGGACCCCGTCGTCTACGATTTTCAAATCAACCAGCACGGAACTTTTGGCGATCTACTAGAAGGCGAAAATTCCATTCTTCCACCGGGCTACTATCAACTGAGCGTCGCGGAACTCCTGCGTGCCAAACCAGAAACTCTCTCTGCCTGCGAACGAGCCGAACTCGATCAATTCGCAAACGCTTGCCGTCAAGACCCGCGCTTCACCAACTCCGTTCAGTCACTTTTCGACACCCTGATTCCCCGTATCGAGGAAGATCAAAGCGAGCAAGGCTCACTCAAAGAACTTCTCAAGATTCACGGCTTCGACTCCAAGCAGCATGAAGCGATCCGCCGCGACCTCCGCGAAGGACGGATCGGACTTTCGCAAAATCGCCTCCCTGCCAACACCCACATCGAAGACGTTCTTCCCGAGGAAATCACCGATTTTTCTCAGACCTCTCCTTCTCAGGATCTTCAACAGCTCGGTCAAAGTGCTCTCGAAAATGGCGAAGTCGCCGTCATCACCCTCGCCGCCGGAGTCGGTTCCCGTTGGACCCAAGGCGCCGGTGTCTGCAAGGCCCTCCATCCCTTTTCAAAATTCTCGGGACGGCACCGGACCTTCATCGAAACCCACCTCGCCAAATCCCGTAAACGAGGCCACGAGTGCGGCACTTCAGTTCCTCACATCTTCACCACGTCATACCTGACTAATCCACCCACCCAGGAGTTTCTCAACCTCCAGGAAAACTACCAGTATCCCGGCCCTCTGTATCTCTCGCCCGGACGCTCCGTCGGCCAACGCATGATCCCCACCGAGCGAGATCTCCGTTTTGCCTGGGAGGAAATGCCCCAGCAAACACTCGACAAGCAGCAGCAAAAGATGCGTCAATCGAGCCGTGCTGCACTCATCGGATGGGCCAGATCCTCCGGTGAAGCGTCCGACTACACCGACAACCTCCCCCTTCAGTGCCTCCATCCCGTTGGTCATTTCTTCGAAGTGCCCAACCTTCTTCTCAATGGCACTCTGAAATCTCTTCTCGAAGAACGTCCTCAGCTGAAGACGCTCATGCTTCACAACATCGACACCCTGGGTGCCGATCTCGACCCCGGAATTCTAGGGCATCATTTGCAAAGCAAAGCAGGACTCAGCTTCGAGGTCATCACTCGCCGACTCGAAGACCGGGGTGGTGGTCTCGCTCGCGTGAACAAGAACCTCCAGCTCCTCGAGGGCCTCGCCCTTCCCCACGAGGAAGCGGAATTCGACCTCTCCTATTACAACTCGATGACAACGTGGATCGACCTCGATCAACTCCTCGCTCTCTTCGAACTGGAGCGCTCAGATATCCTTGCGGACGATCAGAAAAAAATCACCTCCGGTATCCGAAAAATCGCCTCTCGCCTCCCCACCTACATCACTCTCAAAGATGTCAAAAAACGTTGGGGCCACGGACAAGAAGATATCTTCCCCGTCACTCAATTCGAGAAACTCTGGGGAGATCTTACGGCCATGCCCGAAACCCAAAGCAAGTTCCTCGTCGTCCCCCGCCTTCGTGGACAACAGCTCAAGGACCCTGCCCAACTTGACTCCTGGCTCCGCGACGGCTCCGCCGAACACATCGAGTCACTTTGCCAGTGGGACTAAAATTTTCCACGAAACCACTTTACTTGACCAATTAGTCAAGTATCTGTCCCTCGTGGGCAGAACCTCAAATACTCCTGAAAAACTCCAGGCCGCTCTCTGCGACCTGATGTGGCAGCAGAGCTACGGAAGCGTCACAATCGACGCGATCTGCGAGCGCGCCGGTGTAAAGAAGGGCTCCTTCTACCACGCCTACCCCGATAAGGCCGCCCTTTCCCTCGACGCCTTTGAATACTTCTGGGAAACCCACTCCCGCCCCTGGCTCGCCGCCGCCTTCTCGCCCACCGAGCCGCCCCTCGTCCGCATCGCCACTTGGCTCGCCACCGGAATCCATAAATCTAAGGAATGCCAATCCATTCACGGCGAACTTCACGGCTGCCCTCTCTTTAACATCGGCTCTGAAATCTCCACCTTGGAACCCGCAGTTGCCGAAAAAGTTACCGAAATCTTACGGCGCTCCCGCTCCTTCCTTACTTCCACTCTTCGCGATGCCATCGCCGAAAACAATCTCGACCTTGACGACCCTGAAGAAATCTCCCGCGATGTCTTCACGCTCGTCCAGGGCGCAATCACCCAAGGCCGCATCACCAACAAACTTGCACCGATCGAGCGCCTCCCCATCAGCGTCGCACGTCTCCTCGGCACCACCCTACCCTCCGCACATTCCTTGACTGTTTAGTAAAATGTCATCTCTATCGAATTCCCGTATCTCTCCTCTCGTCTTCATCGTCCTCGCGATCATCGTCCTCGGCGCCGCTTGGTGGGGTATCAACTGTCTCTTATACACATCTCCGAGCCCACGAGACAAGAGGCAATCTCG